>CEVX01027379.1_pt1 | contig 26534 bp, 25 predicted proteins | sample 356561 | NCBI WGS metagenome assembly CEVX01 (sample SAMEA2623886, study PRJEB7988) | marine metagenome | biome: marine biome (ENVO:00000447); feature: surface water layer (ENVO:00002042); material: "saline water (ENVO:00002010), including plankton (ENVO:xxxxxxxx)" | depth 5 m | reverse complement strand
CAACAGCATCAAAACAAGGCATTTTAGACCGTTTTTTGATTTTTATTAGGGGTAATTTTTTTATTCCCGACGCACGAATTTCTTGGGTCAATCCATCGGTTGATTTTTTATCGGATTATATTTCAAATAATAAGATAGATACCATCATTACTACAGGACCGCCTCACAGTGTTCACTTGATTGGGATGCGGTTGAAGGCAAAACACCTTTTAAAGTGGTTTAGTGACTTTAGAGATCCTTGGGTTGATATCAACTACCACCATCAGTTAAAGCTCACCAAAAATACCCAAAAACAACATTTGATATTAGAAAAAAGGGTGCTTAGTAACGCCGACCATATTATCGTAACATCTGCGCAAACAAAGTTGTTGTTTTCAAAAAAGACGAACCAGCCTATTACAGTCGTTACCAATGGCTTTGATGATGCTAGTATAAGCAAAGTAAAAATGGACCTAAATTTTACTTTGACTCATATTGGGTTTCTTTCATCTCAAAGAAATCCAGCCATATTGTGGGATGTTTTATCTGAGCTAATTCATGAATTAACAGATTTTAAAGAAAAATTTAGGTTGGTGTTTGTTGGAACTGTTAGTGTAGATGTCATAAATTCAATAAATGCATCGGGGTTAGAGCCCTATCTTGACATCATTGAAACGGTTCCCCATTTTGATGCTGCTAAGTATCAAAGAAAATCTCAAGTGCTTTTACTTCTTGAGGGGAATACCAAAGCAGCCACCTATATTATTCCAGGAAAATTGTTTGAGTATATTAACGCCCAACGCCCAATTATCGCTATTGGACCCCAACCTTCAGATATTACATCTATTTTAAAAGAAACTAATACGGGTAATTACTTTAAATATGATGAAAAAGAGGCCCTAAAGCACCAAATCATAGAACTGTTTACAGCATATAAAAATAATAATCTTTGTGTTAATTCAAGAGGGATTGAACGCTATTCGCGACGAAACTGTACTCAACAATTGTCTCAAATTTTAAAGTTTTGAAACCATTATTTATTTAAGACTGTATTTAGATATTCTGCAGTTGAGGAAGTTTTTGAATCTGAGATCATTTCAGGTGTTCCATGCGCCATGACATAACCCCCATTTTCGCCTCCTTCTGGGCCTAAATCAATTATATAATCTGAAGATTTAATAAGTTCCAAGTTGTGTTCTATAACAATAATTGAATGCCCCTGATCAATAAGTGCATTAAATGACTTCAGTAATTTTTTTATATCGTGAAAATGTAGTCCTGTTGAGGGTTCATCAAATATAAATAAGCCTAATTCGCTTTTGCTTCCTTTTCCTAGAAACGACGCTAGTTTGATTCTCTGTGCTTCTCCCCCTGAAAGAGTGGAAGAACTTTGTCCTAATGTAACATATCCTAGACCAACATCTTGAAGAGGCTGAAGTTTATTTTTTATTTTTTTGCATTGGTTTATTTCAAAGAAATTCAAGGCTTGATCAATAGTCATCTTTAGTACATCATCGATATTTTTTTCTTTAAATTTAACCTCCAAAATAGTATCCTTAAATCTTTTTCCATTACAGCTCTCACATTTTAATTTCACATCTGCCATAAATTGCATTTCGATTGTTACAGTACCTTCCCCTCTGCAGGAAGGACAACGTCCACCGTCAACATTGAAAGAGAAGTGTTTAGGTTGAAAGTCTTTTATTACACTTAATTTTTGTTTTGAAAATAATAAACGAATATCATCATATGCTTTGATATAGGTAACTGGATTTGATCTTGATGAACGCCCAATTGGGTTTTGATCAACAAATTCAATGAATTTCACATTATTGTAATTACCGGAAATTTGTGAAAATTCTGCTGGCTTTTGACCATATCCAATCAATTCTTTTTGTAATGCTGGATATAATATATTTTTTACTAATGTGCTTTTCCCACTACCAGAAACTCCTGTGACTATTGTCAACATATTCAATGGAAATTCTACATTTATATTTTTGAGATTATTTGCACGTGCGCCTTCAATCTTTACGGAATATTTTGAGGTTCTCCGCTGCTTAGGAATATCTATTTTGAGTTTACCATTTAGATAATTTGAAGTTAACGTGTTTAATTTCAAAAGTGATTTATAGTCACCTTCACCAACAACTTTTCCACCATAACTTCCGGCTTCAGGGCCAATATCAATAATGTAATCAGCAGCTTTCATAATAGCTTCATCGTGCTCCACCACAATAACAGTATTACCCAGGTCTCGCAGGTCTTCTAGAACTTTTACTAGGCGTTCTGTATCTTTCGAGTGTAGTCCAATACTGGGTTCATCCAAAATATACATAGATCCAACCAAACTACTACCTAATGAAGTTGCTAGGTTGATACGTTGACTCTCACCTCCAGATAAGGTGTTAGATTTTCGGTTTAAGGTAAGGTAATCCAAACCAACGTTGGATAAGTAACCGATGCGATTTTGGATTTCTTTCAATAAACGTTTTGCAATTTTAGTCTCATTTTTTGTCAACTCTATGTTTCCAAAAAAAATCTTAAGCTCAGATATTGGTAATTCTACGAGGTCGTTAATAGACCGACCACAAATTTTGACATAATTTGCTTCTTTACGTAGGCGTTTTCCATTGCAAACGTGACACTTTGTTTTTCCACGGTAACGAGATAGCATTACGCGATTTTGAACTTTATATGATTTGGATTCTAGTTCTTTAAAAAAGGTATTTAAACCTTCAAAATATTCATTCCCTTCCCATATGAGTTCTTTTTGATTTTTACTTAATTGAAAATAGGGTTTATGGATTGGAAAATCGAATTTGTGTCCATTGTTGATTAATAAATCTCTATAATATGACATGCTTTCACCCCTCCAAGGGAAAATCGCATTTTCATAGACGGATAGCTTAGTTTGGGGAATCACCAATGTTTTGTCAATACCGATAATATCTCCATAGCCTTCGCAATTTGGGCAGGCACCGTAAGGATTATTGAAACTAAATAAATGGGTATTGGGCTCTAAAAATTTCATACCATCCAAGGTGAAATTATTACTGAATATTTTTATTTTTGAACCTTGAAAATTTTCAATTGAACAATCGCCCTTTCCTTCGTAGAAAGCCATTTCAATGGCATCCGCCAATCGGTTGTAAAAATCATTATCATGACGAATAATTATGCGGTCAATAACCAAACTAAAAGCTTTTATCTTAATTTCTTCTTCAATTATATCTTCGATTCGATTTATATTTCCATTAATTTTCACCCTTGAATAGCCCTGATTTTGTAATGCTTTGAGTTTTTCTTTTAGAGTTCTACTTTTTTCCAATTTTATTGGTGCTAAAAGCAATAGTTTTTGTTTGCTCTTTAATGTTTTGATATAATCAATTACATCAGATGTTGTATCCTTTTTAACAATGCAGTTAGAAATTGGAGAATAGGTTACTCCTATACGCGCAAAGATTAATTTTATGTAATCATATATTTCAGTAGTAGTTCCAACGGTAGATCGGGGATTGGTAGAATTTACTTTTTGTTCAATTGCGACTGCTGGTGAAATTCCTTTTATATAATCAACTTTAGGTTTGCTTAATCGACCTAAAAATTGACGTGCATAGCTCGATAAGCTTTCTACATATCTCCTTTGGCCTTCAGCATATAATGTATCAAAAGCTAAACTTGATTTTCCTGAACCAGACAAACCTGTTATTACAACTAATTTATTTCTTGGTAGGGCTACATTAATATCTTTAAGATTATGCAATTTGGCTCCCTTTATTAGGATATAATCTTTAGGTTTCAGTTTAAAAAATTTAGTTGACATTAATAGGAATATGGGTTAAAGATAATATTAATGCATGTCTAAAAAAAGCAGATTAACTTCTTGTTAAGATTAAAATTAAAAGAAAAAATTTGGAAATGTGGATTCAATATCTTTATATTTGATTGAATTCTTAAAAAATAAAGCTTATAGTATAATATTACACTTAATTAAATTTAACTAAACACCTTCTTAGGGTGTTATTAAAAAGTAATGTTATGAATACCAAATCTCTAAGCGATGCTCATTTAGTAAGAAAATATATTTCAGGAGAAGAGAATGCTCTTTCTGTTTTAATTTATAGGCACCAATCTCGCCTGTATGGTTTCATTTTTTCTAAAATTCAAGATCGTGATGCCGCAGAAGATGTTTTTCAAGATACTTTTATCAAAGTGATTCGAACTTTAAAACTTGGCAACTACAACGAACAAGGTAAGTTTCTTCCATGGGTTATGCGTATTGCTCATAACCTGGTGATAGATTATTTTAGAAAAAATAATCGCATGCCAAAATTTAAAAATAAGGGGGATTTTGATATATTTTCAGTTCTTTATGATCATGATCCAAATGTAGAAAACCAAATTGTTGATAGTCAAATTACAGAACATTTACGGAATCTTTTAAATAGATTGCCAGACGAACAACAAAGAGTTATAAAAATGCGAATTTACCAAGATATGAGTTTTAAAGAAATTTCAGAAAATACCGGAGTTAGTATTAATACTGCTTTAGGCCGCATGCGATATGGATTAATTAATCTTCGTAAGATGATTAATAAATATAAAATAAGTTTGATTAATTAAATTCATGTAAAATAAATTGTAAAGTTGTACGTTATCATTAAAAATATTAATTAATAATGCCAATGGAACAACTTTACTCTGAAAACACTTCTAATTCTGAACAACTAAAACCAAGAAAAGGAAAAATTCGTTTTCTACTCGATTACTCCAAAAGTTTAAAAATAATCTCTACTGATAAGACTAATTTTGAGATTTTAGTTAACTAAGCTTTAATTACCAATTATTTTGTTTTGTTTACTTTTTGTTTTATGATATTTTTTCGTCCAATTTTGCTTGTGATTATATCATTTTCAAGATTCCAACCACGGGCCTGACAATATTCTCTACCATACCATATAATTTGTAAATGAAGGTCATTCCATAATTCTTTGGGAAATAAACGTTTTGCATCTTTTTCTGTTTGAACTACATTTTTTCCATTTGACAGGTTCCATCGATACATAAGACGATGAATATGAGTATCGACTGGGAAAGCAGGCACACCAAATGCCTGAGACATAACAACACTAGCAGTTTTATGACCAACCGCCGGAAGCGCCTCTAATGCTTTGAAACTTTCTGGAACTTCCCCTTTATATTTATCAATTAAAATCTTAGATAATCCATGAATACCTTTACTTTTCATCGGGGATAAACCGCAAGGGCGAATTATAGCCTTAATTTCATCAACAGACATTTTAATCATATCAAAAGGATTATCAGCTTTTGCAAAAAGAATTGGAGTAATTTTATTTACACGCACATCAGTACATTGAGCTGAAAGTAATACAGCGATAAGCAATGTATATGGATCTTTATGCTCCAATGGCATTGGGATTTCTGGATATAGATTATTTAAGGTTTTTATAACAAAATTTACCTTTTCGTTTTTGTTCATTAGATTATCTTTGTATAATTCAAATATAATAAATATGACTACATTAAAAATTGGCGATAAAGCACCTGATTTTAAAATTGCCAATCAGGATGGTAAAATTGTAAATTTATCAGATTTTAGCAAAAAAAAACTTGTATTATTTTTCTACCCAAAAGCTAGTACGCCAGGTTGCACCATGGAAGCTTGTAATTTAAGTGATAATTACAGCCGTTTTGAATCGTCCGGTTATGCTATTTTAGGCATCAGCAGTGACAGTGTAAAGCGTCAACTTAATTTTAAAAATAAATTTAACTTCCCTTACGATTTACTGGCTGATGAAGATAAATCAGTTATAAGATCTTACGGGGTATGGGGACCTAAAAAATTTATGGGTAGAGAATACGATGGTATTCATAGAACTACTTTTGTAATAGATGGAAAAGGAGTAATTGAAAAAATTATTACCAAGGTTAAAACTAAAGTTCATAGTGAACAAATTTTAGAGTGATATAATTTTTCTCTACTTTTTAAATTCTTTTTCTCGATATCCGAAAAGCTGTTGTTTCCTAATCATTTCAGAGACTATAGATGGCAATAGTGGTTCCCAATTATTATCACCAGAATTAATCATTTTTAAAACTTTTCTAGAAAATATATTTAATATTTCTGGTTTGTAATTTTCTATATCTATTAGCTTTCCTGTGTATTTAAAAAATTTATACAATTCTTTCACCCTTGGGTGTACTTTTAAATTATTACTTGTAATTAATGAACCATCTTCAGCTAACATAGGGTATAGATAAACTTTTAAGTCTTTGTGAAATAATTTTGCAAAAGCCTCTAAAATACCACCGCTAAGATGACTATAATATTTGTGATCAAAAATATCAATAAGATTATTAACTCCCATAGACAACACCATTCGTTTTTTTGAGTATAAACTAAAATATTCAACTAATTTATAATACTCTTGAAAGTTTGAAATTAGAACAGTTTGTCCAAGAGAGCAAAGTAAACGTGCACGATCCATAAAATCCTGTTCATCAATTTCGCCACCTGAGGCTCTAAGGTTTGATAAGGTAATTTCAAAAACAACTTGAATTTTTTCAACATCTACTTTGTTTTCTTTTTTAAACATTTCAAAGGAGTTTTCGTACATATCAACATTGACTCTTGTTACTGGTCTAAAACTTCCTCTAAATGCTAAGATGTTTTTTTTATAAAGTACACGAGCGGGTAATACATTATTTCCATCTGGGGCAAACATAACGGCATCAGTCATTCCATTTTTCACAAGTTCTAAGCTCATTAATCGGTTGTCAACATTGTTGAATATCGGGCCTGAAAAGTTAATAGTGTCAATTTCTAGTTGATCTTTATTTAAATGGTCATACAAGTAGCGTAATAATTTTTTTGGCTGATTATGTTTGTAAAATGCACCATAAATAAGATTTGTTCCTAACTTGCCTAAAGTCTCTTGTTGAAGTCTTGCATCACTATCTTTAAAGCGAAGATGTAAAATAATTTCATTGTAAGGCTCTTCAGGATCAATTTGATATCTTATTCCTACCCATCCGTGCCCTTTATATCGTTTAGCAAAGTCAATAGTTGTAACTGTATTTGCATAACTAAAAAACATTCTATTAGGATTGTCATCTCTAGAAATACGATCTTCAATTAATCTTACTTCGTGTGACAACATTTTTCTAAGTCGATCTTCAGTAACATATCGCCTATCATTTTCAATACCATAAATAGCATCACTAAAAGACTTATCGTAAGCTGACATAGCTTTAGCTATTGTTCCTGAAGCACCACCGGCACGGAAAAAATGACGAACAGTTTCTTGACCTGCACCAATTTCTGCAAAGGTACCGTAAATGTTATTGTTAAGGTTAATTCTTAAAGCTTTATCTTTTAAAGAAGGTACACTTTTTATTTGAGCATCACCCTTAAGTATTATTTCCATCTTTACTAATTGAAGTTTTAAAGATACTACAAAGGTAGAATTTTAAGTAAGTCCACAAAAAAAAATACATTATTTTTGTGGAAATCATTTTCGACTTGAAAATTACTTTTTTAGGTACCGGAACTTCACAAGGTATTCCAATAATTGGAAGTAATCACCCTGTTTGTTTAAGTGAAAATTTAAAAGATAAACGTCTCAGAGTTTCTGTTCTTTTAAATTGTGACGATTTAACTTTACTAATTGATTGTGGACCCGATTTTAGACAACAGCTGTTGCGAACAGATTGTGATAAAATTGATGCAATATTATTTACTCATGAACATAGTGATCATACCGCTGGTTTAGATGATTTGCGACCATTTTATTTTAGACAGGGTAAAATTCCTGTTTATACTCATAGGCGTGTTATAAGACAGTTAAAAAAAAGGTTTGGATACATTTTTAAAAAAGAAAATAAATATCCTGGTGTCTTGACATTGGATGTTAATATTATTGAAAACTCTTCGTTTTTTATTAATGACATAAAAATTATCCCTATTGAAGTTTTTCATCACAAGCTTCCTGTTTTTGGATTTAGAATTAGACAATTTGCCTATATTACCGATGCTAAAACCGTTTCAGAAGAAGAAATAAAAAAATTATATGGTTTGGAGGTTTTGGTTGTTAATGCACTCCGTCATGAAACTCATTTATCGCATTTCAATTTAGAAGAAGCTTTAAATTTTATCAGTTGTGTTAAACCAAAAAAAGCTTATTTAACCCATATTAGCCATCATTTGGGATTTCACGAAACAATTGAGAAAACATTACCCGAAAATGTTTTTTTAGCTTATGATGAATTAGAAATAACAATTTAGAATGAAATCAAAGTTTCTCATATATGCACTTCTTTTCACAACCTTATTGATTATTTTTCAATATGTAAATTCAAAGCAAATTATTGAAAAATATGAAACTGATATAAAAAAATTTAAAATTAAAATTGAAAAGTTAAAAGCGGAAAATATTGAAATGAAATCTCAAATTTAAGACATTCAATATCTTTAGATACGAACTTTTAACCATTCTTTAAACTCAAAAAAGTTTTGAGGTGTAATTCCATGTCCTGTAGGAAACTCACTATACTTGCACTTGATTTTTAATTTTTTTAAAAATTTTGGAGTTTTTCTAGCCCACTCTACAGGGATTACTTGGTCCGAACTTCCATGTGAGCAATAAAAATCAAGGTGTTTGTGTTTTTCCTTTTGATAGTTTTGATTTAAAAAATCTTCACAAATATACCCACTAAGACCAATAATATTTTTGAATTTTTTTGGATAATTTAAGGCTAAAGCTATACTTAAAATACAGCCTTGACTAAATCCTAGTATACTAATATTTGAATTGTTTATGCTATACAATGAGCAAGCAGTCTCTATGCAATTATTTATAGATTTCATAGCATCTTTTGCTTGTTCCAGGTTATTCCATTTTTTCTGATTTGCATCAAAATTTATTGCATACCACGCATAACCGTAAGGGTTTATTTTATGAGGCGCACGTAGTGAAATTATCAAAAGTTCTTTAGGCATTTCATTAGCAAATGTAAAAAGGTCATTTTCATCACTTCCATATCCATGTAGTAGTATTAATAGTGGATATTTTGATGTAAGATTAGAATTGCGTATTACAGATCCCAGTGGGAGTATTTTAGACATGATTTTAACTAATTTTTTTAAAGATTCTTTGAATAAAAACACCAACCAACGGAACAGGTTTTTTAGACCCGGAAATAGCAGTTGTGATTCCATAAATATTTAACGCAAAAATAAATATCCAAAATGTAATTGTAATCATCCAACTGTCAAAACTTCCTACCAGGTATCCAAGCATAAAGAAAGTTAAACAAAGTCCAAAAGATTGTCGAATGTGAAAACTAACAAAATCACTTTCAAGTTTTATGTTATTTAAATATGCTATTAATAATCCAATAAAACCAAGATAACTTATTAAAGCTGTGGATTTTTCAGATTTCATAGATGTAAAAATTAGGTAATTAATTCCATACGATTATTGGCTATTACTCCATAAACGATTCCTTTTAACTTGTGACCAATAAAAATGGAATTTTTAGATTTTGAACTAATATGGGTATCTTTAAAGACATAAGAACCTTTAGGATTAAAAAGGCTTAAATCACATTTATTGCCAATATTTATTGAAATAGCTTTAATTCCAAATCGTTCTTTCCCATTTGTGAGAAATTCGATACTTTTTTTTGTCGAAAAAATTGAATTTAATGCACCAAAAGCACTTTCCAAGCCAATAGTTCCAAATGCTGCAGAATCAAAATCTACTCGTTTTTCTTCTATATTAATCGGGTTGTGATCTGAGGTTACCATATCAATTGTATTATCAGTTAGGCCTTTCAAAAGCGAATTTATAGAAGTTTGTGTCCGCAGCGGGGGAGTAACCTTAAAATTTGTATTGTAATTTTTGATGTTACTGTCTTTGAAAATCAAGTTGTGGATAGCGACGCTACAACTTACATCAAGCCCTTTGTCTTTTGCATTGCGAATAAGCTTAACTGACTCAGTGGTAGAGATTGTTGGAATATGAAGTTTACCACCAGTATATTTTAAAATTTCTAAATCTCTGGACACTTGTAGTGCTTCAGCGAGTTCAGGATTTCCTTTCAGGCCTAATTTTGTGCTACTAATATTCTCATTCATAGCGCCATTCTGTGCGATATCAATATCTTCAGGGTAAGATTGAATTAAACCTCCGAAACTAGAAGCGTATTGCAAACCAATTTTTAAAATATTTGGATTTTTAATGGATTTCTTGTAATCTCCAAATGCGATACTTCCACAATTATACATATCATAAAGCTCTGCTAAATGTTTACCATCTGATTCCACAGTCAGAGCCGCTGTCGGGAAAACGCAAGTAGCAGAAGATTGATTTCTGCCTGAAATAGCAAAAGCAATTGCCGAACTATCGTCCATAACAGGAAATGTATTCGGTTGAAGGGCAATTGAGGTAAAACCTGACTTACCAGCTACATTCAATCCATTTTTAATAGTTTCACGGATTTCGTAACCAGGTTCACCAAAACAAACACTGCTATCAAACCAACCTTGAGATACATGAAGATTTTCAAATTGAATTAAAGGATAATTTTTTGAATTTTTTATTGAGGATTCAATTTTTGTAATTATGCCATTCTCAACTAAAATATCTTGGGTAGTATTATTGAAATAACTTTTTTTATCAAGAATAGTAGCAGATTTTATGATTACATTCATTCAAAAATTTTTAAGATTAGTAATTCCAACACTAAAAATAATATGGCAAAAATAACAAACCATTTCCATAATCCATCAATTAAAACTTCACTTTTTATAGACTCCATTGAATTTTCAATAGAGTTAACTATTTTATATGACTTTGAATACTCCAAGTTATGATAATGCAACAAACTCTCATTTCTGTTGTGGTTGAAGCTTATTAGTTGAAGAGTGTCATTATTTTCACATAATGCATAATGACCTGGATGAGTGGGTAAATCTTCAAAAGTTATTTTAAGTTTAGAGTTTTTATACATTTGATTTGGTACAAAAATCTCATCGTCAGAAATAAGTTTTACAACTGAATTATTTTTGAGTTTATGCTTAAAATCTAGTTCATTTTTTGTGCCCAAGTCATAATACAAATTAGAGTTTTTAAAACTAGATTTTCCAATTGCATAAAGCGCTGTAACAATTAATGGTGAATTTGTAAAATCTGAATTTTTCAGTTCTATTGCTGCAGTAAAAAAAAATAATCTTCTTTTTTGGATTAAAAAGGGTTTATCCCCTTCAAAACTTAACAATGATTTAGCAGAAGTACTTACTTCATAATAAGTTTTTACCTTTGGGTAATTAAAGTTACTTACATTTCTTTTAAAAGCTTTTTTAAAAATTGGATGATCAAATTCAATACCTGTTATTTTTTTTTCATTGTTGATCAATTTTTTAAAGCTTACTTTTTCATGTTCTAAAAACTCATTGTAGTTATTTATTTTTCCATCGACTGCTGGGATAAAAATTACAGTTCCTCCAGAATTTAAAAATGATTTTAAATTATTAATAAGTGTTTTTGAAAGATTTTTTGGCTCAGAAATTATTACCAAATCTTTTTGCTGTATTTTGCTATAATCAAGATTTTTCAATTTACTAAATTCATATAAAAATTTATCATCAGTAAAAATTTTACTTAAGTAATTTGGCTCAGAATCTCCTAGACCTAAAACATCAATTTTATTAGTTTTCGTAATATTGAAATAAAAGTCGTTATCATAGATTAGTCCATTATCATCCAAAACAAATTTTCCTAAAAATGATTTACTATTATCAATTGTAAAAGTTGTTTTGTAGTCTTTAGAATTTTCAACAAGAGTTTTACCAATTAGTTTGCTTTTATTATACAAGCTTATAGATAAGGGGTCTATATTATTTGAAGATTTTTTTGCAAAAACCTCAAGCTCATAGTTGTTCTGATTATTTTTAACTTGAATTTTTTCAATATAATTATTTAAATTTTTCACAGGTCTTTTAGGAAGTAAAATTAGTTCGTAGCTTGAGTCTTTTGTGATTTTAAGATCATCTTTATGACGCTGAAAATCTGATATATAAATCAGATATCTTTTGTTTTTTTTTGATTTATCAAATAAATTATTGCCTTTTATTAGCGCATTATTAACTGAAAGTTGATTGCTAGAATATTTTATATCAAGTAATTCTTGTTTTAGTTCTTTTAATCTACGATTTCTATAAGTTTTAGTATTTGTGAAAACACTTATTTTTTCAATTGGGATAGAGGATGTCAAAATATTCTGAACAGCTTGTTTGAGCAATGGCCCACTATCGCCTCGTGCTTCCATACTGAAAGAGTTATCAATATAAATTACAATTTCTGCTGAGTCTACTTTAGAATCATATTTATTTGTAAACGGTTTTGTGAAAGCCAAAATAATTGATGTTATTGCAAGGACTCTTAGTATTAAAACCAACCATTTTTTTATTACTCTGCTATGTCTGTTTTCAATAATTATTTTTTGAAGAGCGGCTACATTTGTAAATTCTTGAACTTTAAAACGTCTTAGCTGAAATAAGTGTACTAAAACTGGTATTATCAAAGCTAATAAAAGATAAAAAAATTCTGGTTTTTCAAATTGCATATAGACTTTTTTTTCAAATATAACTCAATTAATCAGTTAACAAAAGAAGAAGTAGTCAACCATATTTTTCATTTTACGAGTTTCAAAATAAGCTTTGATATTAGTTTGTGAATTTTCATTTGCTATTGTAATTATACTTTGATAATTTGATATACTGTTTAATTTTTGCCACGGTTTCAAAATAACATCATAGATTTTAATACCAATTTTGTTTGGATTATTACAAATCCAAACAAAAGGAGTCTTAGCTGAGATAAGCAAACTTGCAGTTTTTTTTCCTTTCTTACCCGCTCCCCATAAAACTAATGTCTTTAACGGATTATATGAGAGTTTTAAAAAGTAATCTATTTTAAGTTTCAAAAAGCTATTTTCTTTATAATTTACACTTGTACGGGAAGTTCTTAAGGGATAATCTCTCCATAAATGCAAAACTTTATTACTAGGTATGCATCTAAAACCATTCTCATAAAATCGAAATGCTAAATCATAATCCTCAGGATATGTGCTTGAATTAAACCCATTTGTTTTATCAAAATCTGATCGATATACCATCCAACAAGGAGACGGAATCACACACTCTTTATAGATATCATTAAAGCTTGTGCCTTTTGAAATCAAACTATTTAGCCAATCTTGATAACGTTTGTAGCCTTCTTTTATCCCTGATTCAGAAAAGTAATGTACCAGTCCTAAGGCAATATGACCAGGCCCTTTAAATTTTAAGTCACTCGCCATACATTTAATTTTATTTGTTGTCATTAAATCGTCACTGTCCATTCGGGTGATAAATTCTCCATCTGCTTTTTTGTAAGCAGTTTTTAACGCCTCAATTATTCCATTTCCGTTATTTTTTAAAAGAATTATTCTTGAATCACTTTTTGAAAACTCATTTACAATATTTAAACTTTTATCAATAGAATTATCATCAACTAATATGGCTTGCCAATTTTTATAAGTTTGATTTAATATTGAATTTAGACAATCCTTTAGGTATTTTTCAGTATTTTTAAATGGTATTAGAATACTTACTTTTTCGCTTACCATTAGTATTTAGCAGCTTTACCATTTGTAGACGATTCCCTTATAAAGATTCTAAGATCTTCATTTGATTGTATTAAGTCTTCATTCCTAAGATACATCATATGACCGCTTCTATATCCTTTGAACTTTAATCTGTCCTTCATTTTACCACTTGGATCTATTTGTGAAAGGGTGTATTTAGCATTAAAGTATGTTGTTGCTCCATCGTAATAACCTGATTGATTTAAAACTCTCAAATAAGGATTTTGAGCCATAGCAGAACGCAAGTCGTCTCTCGTATTATCGTTGTCATTATTCCATGGTCTTACTGAACCAAACATATTATATTTTGTATCTGTTTTGAATTTTAATTCACTTTTGATGTAATGATTAATTGCTGGTGTGAAACTATGTAGCCATGAAGACAATTCAGCGTTATAATCAGGTTTGTTTCCAGCTTCTTTTTTATCAATTCCCAAATAACGAGAATCTAAACGTCCAATTGTTTGACCCGTACTATTTCGTAGTAATTCTTTCCAAAAAAAAGAATTTGGTATGTCTAAGTTGTGTTGAAGGATTACTTTTTGACTTAAACCAGAATAATAAGACATTTTATCACTTACTTCCATTTTTTCTTCATGAGTTATAAATCCACCTTTTGCTAACGCAGGAATAAGGATGTTAATACTGAAGTCTTCGACTTCAGGAAGTATTTCTAATAAATCCTTATTTTGAAGAGTTTTTGGTAACATATTATGATACCAAGCACTAGCAGTATAGTAGGGTAGGTTTAATGCTGAAGATACAGGTCCACCAACTCTTAGAGTCTTATAATCTGCGGGCGAAACTAAAATAACACCGTTTAAATACATCCATTGATTTTCTTGTAATGAAAGTGATAGACCCATTACACGAGTTCCACCATAGCTTTCACCAATTATATATTTTGGAGATTCCCAACGATTTTTTCTCGTTATGAACGTGTTAATCCAATTTGATAAATAGGCAATATCTTCATTGATACCAAAAAAAATGCTACCATCAGGAAGTTCACCGTCTTTATCTTTAATCATTCTTGAATAAGCAGTATTAACAGGGTTAACAAACACAATATCAGCTTCATCTAAAATTGAATTTGGATTATTTTTGAAACCATAGGGCTGAATAGGATAACCCTCATTATCTACATTTAAAATTCTTGGACCAGTATATGCCATATGCATCCATACAGAAGCTGACCCAGGACCGCCATTAAATGAAATGATGATTGGACGATTACCAATATTTTTAATATTATCCCTTGTGTAGTATGTATAAAATAAGCTAGCGATAACATTACCATCTTTATTCCAGACAGGTTGCATTCCTACTTCAGCAGTGTAATTAATTTGTACTCCTTTAATAATTGATTTATGGTTAGTAAAAATAGCAGTGTCTGATATAATTTTCAAATTTTGAGTATAACCAAGATTTAAGTATAATAAAAAAATAAATAAAATAGTTTTCCGCATGTTTTTTTTATCTAAAATACAACAATGATTTAAAAATATCATTTAAGACTTTTAAATTTATACATCAAAAAGTGTTTGTTTAATTATTTTAAATAATATACTAAGTATTTATATTTTAACTTTTAGAAATGATTTACATTTAAATTATTAATTTAATGACAGATAAAAATAACACTAACTTAGCTGAAGATAAAACTCTTAATATGTTTTCTACTGCAAAAAAACTTAATTTTTTTCTAATTTTTAACCTCCCCTCAGCATTTTTATGTGGAGTTAGAGTTAAATTAATAGACTCGGAAAAATGTCATATAAAAGTTCGTCATAATTGGTTTAATAAAAACCCTTTTAATTCAATGTTTTGGGCTGTTCAAGGGATGGCAGCTGAATTATCAACAGGGGCTCTTTTGTTATTAAAAATAAAACAATTAAATTGTAATATATCTATGCTAGTTATTCGTAATGAAGCAGAATTCACAAAAAAGGCTAGGGGGAGAATTAGTTTTTACTGTGATCAAGGTAAAATTATTGATAATGCATTAGACAGGCTAATTCAATCAGGTACTAGTCAAACAATTTTTCTAACCTCTAAAGGGTTTGACAGTCTCGGAGATTCAGTGTCAAAGTTTAAATTTCAATGGACTCTAAAAATGAAATCATAACTAAGATTAAAATCTAAAATATTTCACATCTTTATTGAATTTTGTGAACTTATTTATCTAGATTGGACTAATTATTTTGATATCTTTTTGATATTTAATTAAATCTTTAATATTCTCTGAAATTGTTTTGTGAATGCTGTTAATAATTTGAATTTTTAATTCACTTATGTTGTATATTAAGCTGACTTCCCTGGCTGGATGTGGATTTTTAAAAAAACGTAAATTTTTTATTTCATGAGTTTTTAAATCTAGAGTGTTTAAATATGGCAAAACAGTCATTCCCATTTCTTCGTTTGTCAATTTGACTAACATTTCTATGCTATCGCTCTTTAAGTTAAAGATATTATTTTGAGTTGTATCTTCATTTTGAGTCATATTGACAACCATATTTCTAAGTGAATCATCATTTTCTTTGAACAAAATATCATTAATATCTAAATCTGATATTTCAATTAAAGTTTTATCTTTTAATCGGTGATTCTCAGAAATATAACCAACTAATTTTTCATAGAATATTACACGCTCTTTAATATCCTCTAAGTTTAGCGGAGTGCTTACAATGCCCCCATCTAAATTACCTTCTTTAATTTTATTAATTATATCATTTGTTTTAAGCTCTTCAATATTTAGTTTTACTTTTGGATACCTACTAATAAATGATTTAAAAAATAGGGGTAAAAGTGTGGGCATTATTGAATTTGAAATTCCTAATTTGAATTCACCGCCAATAAATCCTTTCTCTTGATCTACAATATCATTAACTCTTTCAACTTCAGCTAAAATAGTTTTTGCCTGAGTAACTATTTTTACTCCTACATTTGTAAGTTCAATAGGTTTTTTAGTACGGTCAAAAATTTGGATTTTTAGTTCATCTTCTAATTTTTGAATCTGCATACTAAGTGTAGGCTGAGTTACTAAACAATGTTTTGCAGCTTTTGTAAAATTACTATATTCAGCTACAGCCAAAATGTAATATAATTGTGTAATTGTCATAGGCTATATATATCTAATCATAAATTTAAAATTAATATAATTCAAGAACAAAACTAGTAAATGATTTCTACTTTGTTTAAGTAAATATTTTGCTTGGGCCAATCTCCAATATCTGTAGGAACAGCTGCAATTTTGTCTACAATATCCATTCCACGTGTCACTCTTCCAAAAACAGTATAATCTCCATCAAGATGATGAGCACCTCCTTTTTGTTGAACAATAAAAAATTCAAATGGTGAGGCCATTTTATATGGATTTGAAACTGCACTGCTCGGCATACTAATCATTCCTCTGTGGTGCTTATATTCTTTTTTGTTATCGTTAGGTAGAAGATATCGACCTATTTTTTTTCGTTTTTCAAGAGTTTTTTTGTCATCACTATTACCGCCTTGAATAATAAAATTATTTATTACTCTATAGAACTGTGTTTCATCGAAATATCTTTTTTTAGTTAAATATATAAAATTTGAACGATGAAATTTAGTAGACTCAAATAACTCAATTTCTATATTTCCATAATCTGTATAAATACGAATTTTTTTTTCTTTATGTTTTTTGTCATAATCTAAAAAAAATTCCATAACATTTTCATTACTCAAGTAAAAAGTATTAATTGATTTCTCTAAAACCATTGAACTTGGACTTTTAAAATCATCTTTTTTTATTGTCTTCATCTTAGTATCTTGACAACTAATTAAAAAAAATATTATTAATATAAAATAGCGCATTTTTTTCATCATAATTTTTATGAAATATATGGTATTTGATGTGTTTTATAAAATTTAGTTTTAAAAATTATCTTAGGTTTGTAATTCTATTTTCATCAATAGTATGATATTATTTAAAAAAAATATTTTTGGTCAATATTTATTTATAAAAAAGTGGATTATTCGTGTCTTAGGAGTTATTAGCCATCAACGATACCAAGGATTTAATCATTTAGAAATTAGCGGCTCAGAAATACTTAGAAGTCTTCCTGGAACAAATATTCTTTTTATTTCCAACCATCAAACATATTTTGCAGATGTTGTAGCTATGTTTCATGTTTTTAACGCATCCCTTAGTGGTAGAGATGATACTTTAAAAAATGTCGGATATCTCTGGAATCCAAAGCTAAATTTATATTACATAGCTGCTAAAGAAACAATGAAGTCAGGTCTTTTACCAAAAATTTTTGCTTATGCTGGATCAATAAGTATTGAGCGGACTTGGAGAGAATCTGGAAAAGAGGTAAATCGTCAAGTTAAAATGAGTGATATTTCTAATATTAAAAAAGCATTAAATGACGGCTGGGTAATTACATTTCCGCAAGGAACTACCAAACCTTTTAAACCTATTCGTAAGGGAACTGCTCATATAATAAAACATTATAAACCTGTTGTAGTTCCTATAGTAATTGATGGTTTCAGACGTGCTTATGATAAAAAAGGGATTAGAATTAAAAAGAAAAATATTTTGCAATCAATGGAAATCAAATCACCACTTGATATAGATTATGATAATGAATCTATCGAAAAAATTGTTGAAAAGATTCAATATTCAATTGAACAGCATCCATCATTTCTTAAGGTAATGCCACAAGAATAGCTGATTTATTTTAAGTTTCTAAACATTGATTGAAATATATAGTATTTTTATTCTACATCTAATTCTATTTTTTTAAGATATTTATAGTTTTTCTTTAATTTTTTCAACATTAATCCATAAAGAAGGTAATACCATAGAATAAATAAAGCAGTAATACAAACAATCGCTAAAATTGTTATCACTAAAATAATTAAGTACCAAATATAATAATCTTCTTTTTCTGTAAATCCTGAAGTAATTAAATTAATATCGGGACTATTATTAAGTTCTATGTAAATTCCAATAATAATTGAAATACATAAAAAGAGTAAGTTGAAAATCACATAGTATTTAACAGTTTTTCTAGTTTTTAAAATTTTTTCCATTAACTCTTTGGAGTTAACTGTAGTAGATATTGATTTATAATTTCCATAGAATAAAATAAAAAAGTAAATAAGAACCACATAACCAAATATAATTAGCGGCATGGTTATATGGTCCATTTCATATTGTTCAAAACGTCGTTGAGCTTCATTGTCCTTAAATATCAAACTCAGTAGTGTCCAAAAGCTAAATTCGATTATGCTAATTATAAATATCCATTTTACAACTGATGCAGATTTTTTGTGTAAAAGTCCATAAATTTCTTTTTTAGAAATTTTTGGGAATTTTTGGTTCTCTTTCCAGTCCTTCTTTAAACGCTTAAATTCATTCATGATTAGGATTTAACTGTTCTTTTAATTTATTTTTAATACGATTCATACGAACCCGTGCATTGACTTCTGTTAAGCCAATAGTGCGGCTTATTTCTTTATACGTCCTATTTTCTAAATAAAGAAAGATAATTGCTTTATCAATATCATTCATCACTTTAATTGCTTCGTAAATTGAATTTAGCTGTCTATCTTTTGAATCATCGTAAGGTTCGCTTTGTGGTATCTTATAATCAATATCTTGAAAACTAAAGCTCTTTATTCGCCGCCTTGATTTTCTATATAGGCTAATAGCTGTATTAATTCCTACACGATACATCCAAGTGCTAAATTTTGAATCTCCTCTAAATTTTGGATATGCTTTCCATAGTTGAATAGTGATTTCTTGGAATAAATCTTTGTGCTCTGCATCACTATTGGAGTATAATCTACAGATTTTATGAATCAAGTTCTGATTTTTTTCAATAAGTACTACAAATTCATGTTCATTAGTTGATTTCAAGTATACTAAATGTTTTTATGTAATGACGCTATTATTATTAAAAGGTTACAGATTATTACAAGTTATTTTATAAAAGCATATAATATTAATGTCTTTTTTCAAGATAATTAAGTATAAAAATTGAAAAAGAATAAAATATTTTTTCAATTATTTTCTATTCTATTTTCATCAAATGCAGAGGGTAATAATTTTGGTATCAATTTAATAAAAAGCGGAAGTAATATGGCACCACCTGGGAGCATGAAAATTGCTAAACTTGGTATTGATTTTAAAAGATCCATCATTTGTTCTTGCATTTGATTTTGTTCTTCTTTATTCAAATCTCTAAAGGTCGATTCAGAAAGTAATTTAACTAATTCTTTACTTTCTTTGAGCTCTTGGTAAATTCTTTTACTGTTTCTAGCTATAAGTTTTTTGACAACAATTACAGACTGTTCATAAAAACGTTTAGCAAGATTTTGAGTGCTTAATAGCGGTATTTCATTTTTGTAGCAAATGTAAAAATCGTTAACTGATTTAAAAGCTACCCCTATTTTAGCTTCACTTAAATTAAATTTTGTTCGAAATTTATTAATAAATTTTTGATTATGTGAGTCAATTTTTGAATCATTCCATATCGCAATACACACTATGTCGAGTAAATATAAGCGTTCAATTTTTGAGAATTCATTTATAGCTATTGACTCAAAGCTTTCATTAGCTTGTTTTGATACTCTTAGTGATGATTCCAGCAATTTGATTAAACTTTCATCGTATTTACTTTTTATAAGTTTTGAGTTAAAAGCTTCGGAAATAATACTTCTAATATAATCTTCTAATCTAATAATGATAGACTTTGTCTTTTTGGGAGTTTTCAGAAAAATTTCAAATGCTAGAATGTCAATAAATAAAAATGCGTTGGTCGTAAAAGTGTTAATTGTTTTTGAGAAAATATTTGTTTCTGTTTGAATCCGTTTACTTATGGTGTTTTCGATACTTTCACCTATAATATTAGCGATAAAGTTAGGTTTATAAAACCCAATATGAGTGTAAAATGATTTTAATTTAGTCTCAAAACTGTCATCGTTTTTTTTATTTAAATTGTAAGTACACAAAAGAGCCAACGAATAATTAATCTTACAACATTCTTCTAATGTGTAATCACTATTTCTTATTACTTCAGAAATTGTTGTAACATTACTACCATAGATAAAACCAACTGATTTTAATTCCTGGTAAAGTTTTAAGGTTGAAGTGTTTTTTATTTCGCTTTTTTCAACGAGTTTAAGTAATTTTTTCAACCAGCCTGCAGCTGAAGGATTCATATTTAAAAATTTAAAATATTAATTATATCATTCAATCATCCCTGAACAACTTATTCTATTATTATAGTTTCTTGAATTATAAATAATAATTTTTTTACCCAAAATATCTTTGGTTTTGTCTTTACATCCAATACACCATTGTTTAGTTGAAAATTTAATTGTTGTTATTTTTTTATTTTGAACTATAAAATTTCCATTATTTCCCAACTTATAAACACCTTTAGATTCTCCAATTCCAAAATAATAAATTCCATTAGAGAGCCCTGAAACTTTTGCTGTCATAACTACACTTTCGTTGTGTTGAATAAATCGGACCCTTCCAAAAGCTTTGCTGTTAATATTTGGTTTCAATTCAATAACAAGATATTTTAAAGAATCACTAATTTGTAAGTTGACATCCCCTTCATTTGAATTATTCTCAAAATTTTCATTTCCAATAATTTTATTTTTACAACAAATAAACAATTGTAATGTAAAAATAATTATCAATAATTTTTTCATCATACGAATTTTTAAATAATATATTTTTATAGTTTTTTTGAATCAATATAATAATCTAAATCAATATCAATTTTTGAACTATTTACAGATGTTTTCTTCCAAGAATTAGTAGGATACAACCACCTTTTTGAATCACCATCAATTATTTCTATTGGCATATTAAAAGAATTAATTACATTTATCCAACGATAAATCATACTATCATCTTTAATTTGATATTCTAAAACAGGTATACGTATATCTCTTAAGTATTGATCGAAAAAGGGCTTTAGGTTCCATCCTATTTCACTAGATATGAAGTCCTCAATCTGTTTTGTAGATACTGTCATATGATAAAATTTAGTATTCATTTTTCTAAGAATTTGGCGCCATTTTTCATCTCCCTTGCAAATCTGACGAATCATATGAATTATATTAGCTCCTTTATAATACATGTCTGACGAGCCTTCTTTATTTACATTATAATCTCCAATTATAGGATATTCATTTTGAATTCGCTTTCGAGTTCCAATTACGTACGCTGCCGAGGCCTCTTTCCCATAGTAATAATCAATAAATAAACTTTCAGCGTGGGTCGTAAATCCTTCGTGTATCCACATATCTGCAATATCTTTATTAGTAATATTGTTTGCAAACCATTCATGACCTGACTCATGAATAATTATAAAGTCAAATAATAAACCCCAGCCAGTGCCTGATAAATCCTGTCCTAGATATCCATTCTTATATTTATTTCCATAAGTTATAGAGCTTTGGTGCTCCATCCCTAGGTATGGAACCTCAACTAATTTATAACTATCTTCATAAAAGGGGTACGGTCCGAACCAATATTCAAAGGCTTTCATCATTTTTGGAGCATCTAAAAATTGTTTTTTGGCTTTTTCTAAGTTGTGTTTTAAAACATAATAATCCATATCAAGAATTCCCTTTTCTCCTTGGTATTTCTCAGAGAAATTCACGTAATTACCAATGTTAATATTAACTCCATAATTATTTATTGGATTTGAAACAAACCAAGTGTAAGAAGTTCCATTTTTTGATTCTGATATCTTTTTTAAGCGTCCATTAGATATTGCCTTGAGGGGCTTAGGTACATTAATAGAAATTTGCATACTGTCTACTTCATCATACATATGGTCTTTATTAGGCCACCATACACTGGCACCTATTCCTTGACATGAAGTAGCAATAAAATCCTGGCCATTTACATCTTTATTCCATGAAAATCCACCGTCCCATGGAGCCTTTACAGCCTCTTTTGGTACTCCTTCGAAATACACTGTAATGTTGTTTATATTATTTTTTTTTGACTTTTCTTGCAAATGAATGTAATATACGTTCCCTTCACGACTAATGCTTAGAGATTTTCCTGATTGTGTTGCTTTAGTTAATTGCATTGGGGATTGTAAATCAATTTGCATTTTATTTCTTTCATCTAGAACTTTGTAATATATAGTGTTTTTTCCAAATATAGATTTTGATACAGGATTTACACTTACTTCTAATTCATAGTAAGTTAAATCCCACCATATACGCTCGTCAGTTATAGAACCTCTAAGTGTATCTTGGAGCGTGTAATTTTGTGCTACTGTATTCAATGAGTAACATAAAAAATAAACTAAACAAAATACATAATTAAACTTTATTTTCAATTTATTATTCATAACAGAGTTGAGATCAAATCAAATATAAGTTTATTTTTAATCAGCAATAACTTCAGAAATTAGAGTTCAATTTTGACTAAAAGGCTAAGCTAATTATAATTTTAGAAGTAATACTTATCCTCTTTTTTTAATTTTTCTGCAATGCTATTTCTTAATTGTGCAACATTAGGATAATGTGTGTATTTAATGAAACGTTTTAGTCCCATAAGCATCATACGTTGATCATCACCTTGAGCAAATGATACAATCCCAGTTTTAGCATTTCTATTTATTATATCAATAGCATTATAGAGATAAAGTTGACTCATTTCAATTTGATATTTTTGAGTTTCAACTCCAAAACGTAGAATATTTTTTTCTGTTCTCAAAATTGCAGATTCTGCCAAATATATTTCAATTAAGATATCCGAAGCATTTAAAAGAAGTTGTTGATGTTTTTCAATTTCAGAACCAAATTTTTGAATTGCAAATCCTGCCAACATCAAAAATACTTTTTTGAGATTTTTTATTAGATATTTTTCTTGTGACATGGGTTTGTTGAATTCTGGTGTCTCAAACGAAGGAATTCCCAAAAGCTCCTCTTTTACTTTCATGGCAGGCTCCAATAGGTTTATATGACCTTTCATTGCCTTTTTAATCATCATATCAATACTAATCATTCTATTTATTTCATTAGTACCTTCATAAATGCGTGCAATTCTAGCATCTCTCCATGCCGCTTCCATGGGTGTGTCTTTTGAAAACCCCATACCACCAAAAATCTGAATGCCTTCATCTGCACAGTTCTGAACATCTTCTGAAATAGCAACTTTTAATATTGAACATTCAATGGCATACTCCTCAACGCCTTTCAATTCTGCTTCTTGATGTGTATTTCCACTTTCAATACGCATGGCGATGCGATCTTCAATATCTTTGGCTGCTCTATAACTTGCCGATTCTCCAACATATGTATTTGTTGCCATTTCAGCCAATTTATATTTAATAGCACCAAAATTAATGATAGATGTTTTAAATTGTTTTCGTGCATTAGCATAGACAACTGCATCTGTAGTAATTCTACGCTGTGAATCTAAACAAGCCGCCGCTAATTTAATTCGTCCAATATTTAACGCATTCATAGCAATTTTAAACCCATTTTGACGTTCAGAAAGCATGTTTTCAATAGGTACTTTGGTATCGTTAAAAAAGACTTGGCGTGTTGATGAGGCGTTGATTCCAAGTTTGTCTTCTTCTTCTCCTAAAATAATACCATTAGAAGGGTCATTTTCAATAATAAAACCGGTTATATTTTGATCATCTTCAATACGCGCAAAAACTATAAAGATATTACAAAATCCCGCATTGGAAATCCACATTTTTTGACCGGTTATATTATAAAATTTTCTATCCTCAGTAAGAGTGGCTGTGGTTTTGCCTGAGTTGGCATCGCTCCCAGCATTGGGTTCTGTAAGGCAATATGCCCCAAACCATTCTCCAGAGGCCAGTTTTGGTATGTATTTTTGTTTTTGCACTTCCGTTCCATACAATGTGATGGGCATAGTTCCAATGCCGGTGTGCGCGCCGAATGCCGTGCTAAACGACCCTGTTCCACTCGAAATATATTCACAAACAAGCATGGTCGAAACAAAGCCCATATTTAAGCCACCATACTCTTCAGGAACAGAAACACCAAGAAAACCCATTTCTCCAGCTTTACGCATAACTTTTTCGGTAAGTTTATAGTCTTTAGCTTCAAAACGATCGCGATTTGCAACGACTTCTCTTTCGTTAAACTCTTTAACGGCCTCTTTCATCATGAGTTGTTCATCAGAAAAATCTTCGGGAGTGAAAATATCATTGCAGTGACTTTCCTTAACTAAAAATTGACCCCCTCTTAATAATTCTTTCACTTGCATAAGTAATAAATTTTAGTATTATTTAATTTAAAAATTCAAAAATTCCACAAGCGCCTTGACCTGTTCCAATACACATGGTTACAGCGCCGAATTTTGATGCCATTTCCCGCTTGCGCATTTCATCAAATAATTGAACTGATAATTTTGCACCCGTACAACCTAAGGGGTGACCAAGGGCAATCGCACCTCCATTGACATTGATAAGTTCTGGATTTAAATCCAGTTCTCGAATGACGGCCAAGGATTGAGAAGCAAAGGCCTCATTGAGTTCAATAAGTTCAAGCTCCGATTGCTGTATACCGGCTTGTTTTAAGGCCTTAGGAATGGCTTTGACTGGACCAATACCCATAATTCTTGGTTCTACTCCGGCAACTGCATAACTTATTAAGCGTGCAATAGGACTCAGTTTAAGTTCTTTCATTAAATTTTCACTAACTACCATAACAAATGCAGCGCCATCACTCATTTGAGATGAATTTCCAGCAGTTACACTTCCTCCTTGTGCGAAAACTGCGCGGAGTTTTGCCAAGGCCTCTAAATTTGTACCTTTTCTTGGTCCTTCGTCTTTATAGACTGTATAGTTTTTTGTGGCTTTTTTTCCAGACTCATTTACATAAGTTTGATGTACTTCAATGGGTACTATTTGATCCTGAAATCGATCTTCAGCTTGTGCTTTCAGTGCTTTCATATGAGAATTGTATGCAAATGCATCTTGATCTTCTCTAGAAATTTTAAACTCATTTGCTACGGCTTCGGCTGTATTGCCCATCCCCCAATAATAATCTTCATGACCTGCATTGATAGTGTCGAAGTTGAGTTCGGGCTTAAAACCTGTCATGGGAACAGCACTCATGCTTTCAGCTCCGCCCGCAATGATACAATTGGCCATGCCGGCTTGAATTTTTGCCACGGCCAATCCAATAGTTTCCAGTCCAGATGAACAAAAGCGGTTGACGGTGACACCGGGAACATCTACACTGTCAAGTCCAATGAGTGATATAAACCGGGCCATATTTAATCCTTGTGCCCCTTCTGGCATTGCATTTCCAACAATGACATCATCGATGCGGGATACTTCCAAATTGGGAAGTTCTTTCATCATGTGTTGGATGGTTTCCGCCCCGAGTTCATCGGCTCTTTTAAATCGAAAGACCCCTTTTGGGGCTTTCCCAACTGCAGTTCTGTAGGCTTTAACTATATAGGCTTGCTTCATTTTTTAATTTCTAAGTGGTTTCCCCGTTTTTAACATGTGTTGGATGCGTTCTAATGTTTTGCGTTCCGTGCATAAACTTAAAAACGCTTCTCGTTCAATATCTAATAAATATTGCTCTGTGACCAGGCTGGGCTCCGATAAATCCCCACCAGCCATGACATAGGCTAGTTTATTCGCAATTTTTTGATCGTGTTCGCTTATGTAATTACTGGCTTGCATGGAATCGGTTCCAACAAGGAACATCCCAAGTGCTTGTTTTCCTAAAACTTTGATATCTTTTCGCTTTATCGGTTGGCTATAGCCTTGCGCTGCCATTAATTTTGCATGGGCTTTTGCTGTAGCAATTTGACGGTCTTTATT
>CEVX01173174.1_pt1 | contig 26603 bp, 39 predicted proteins | sample 356561 | NCBI WGS metagenome assembly CEVX01 (sample SAMEA2623886, study PRJEB7988) | marine metagenome | biome: marine biome (ENVO:00000447); feature: surface water layer (ENVO:00002042); material: "saline water (ENVO:00002010), including plankton (ENVO:xxxxxxxx)" | depth 5 m | reverse complement strand
ATGGTTTATATCGAAGAATTAAAAATGGTTAAACGATATACTAGTAGACATGATATATTTAATAATAGTACTCAAACATTTAAATTATATATATTTTCAGATGAGGTAAGAGAGAAAAAAAAAATTAGATTGGAATTACTTGTCACAAGTATTTAAACCACAAATACCACAATAAAATTTACATATATCATCATGAGATGCGTCCCAATTTCTTCTCCATTTATGTTTACAAATTTTAAAAATTTTTTTATTGATGTTTTTTAATAGTTGTTTTTGTATTTTTAATTCTTTTTCTAATTTGGCTACTTCTATTTCAATGTTTTTTTTATTGCGATTAATATTATGTTTTTCTTTTTGTAATTTCAAAAATTCAGGAGATAAATTAGCAATAATTTCAGTCATTAATATTGATATAAAAAATAATATTTTTATATCAATTTATTAAGTTTCAATATAAACATACTCATGAACAGGTGGTTCATTACTGTAATAAAATTTTTCTAAACCTAAATCAAAACATATACAACCACAATTAATAATATAGTATAAACCACATGATGTTATTAAACAATCTAACATATTATATATTATTTATATTAAACTTCGCTAACAACTAATGGTTTATTTTTTTTGATAAAATGTTTGTTCATCAATTTTTGCAAGTTGAAATATGTAACATCTTCATTTTTGGCTGGTTTCAATAGTTTTTTTAGTTTGTTATCTGGTTTAATTATTTTCCTATTTTCTTTCCATTGTAAATCATGGTCTTTAATATATTGAATTAAATATTGAGTTACTTCAGTTCTAGCCAACTTACTATCTTCTGGTTTTCCCATAAAACTACACAATTCTTTAGATACTGGTCCACCTACAGCAAATCCAGATGCTTTCCGGTTGCCTTTATTTTTATGTTTTTTTGCTTCTTTTTCATATACCTTCATTTGTTTTTTTACATTTTTTTCCAAAACCTTTACTTGATTTTGTAAAGTAGTTATTTGACGTCTAAAAGCCGTGAGAGTAGTCAAAATAGTAGAAAATTGTTCTACCAAATTTACAGTGTTTTCAACATTAGTATGTTCCGTTTTTGTGGACATATTATAAGAACATAAATGTAGTAATCTTTAAATCAATTTAAATATATATTATTTATATAATTTATATGGGAAATATTAGTATAACAGGAATATGTAGTACGGTTTGTCAACCTAAATGGAGTAAATATGATAAAAAAACAGAAATTTTATCGTTTAAAGGACAAAAATTGAAATGTAAAGTAGTATCTGTTTATGATGGAGATACGATGCGAGTAGTTTTTCCTTTAAATGGTAAGATGTATAAGTGGAATTGTAGATTATTGGGAATTGATACACCAGAATTAAGAACAAAAGATAAACATGAGAAGGAATTGGCGATAATAGCAAAAGAAAATTTGATAAAGTTAGTATTGAATAAAATTGTATATATACATTGTGGGGGTTGGGATAAATATGGAAGATTATTAGTAACACCAATTACAAAAAAAGAAGGTAATATATGCGATTGGTTAGTTAAACATAAATACGCAAAATCATATGATGGAGGAAAAAAAAGTTCTTGGAAAAAATAATATTAAACATAAAAATTATGTTAATATATAATGTCAGAATCGGTTGAAAATACATTAACAGAAGAAGAAGAAAACAAAATGAAACGTTTAAATAAACAAATTGAAGATACTTATAAAAAAGCGTTTTTTGATTTATTAGAACAAAAAACAAGATCAGAACCACCTGATTATATTTGGATTGAGAAATTATATGAAGAAATTAGATATAAATTAACAGCTATACTTAAGAAAGGTAGTAGTTTACGCGTAGAAATAGAAGAAAGCATGGATCTTGAAATATTTTCACAAATGATACGTAATAAGGCATTTAATGGTGCTGATTTATATAATTTGGTGAATTATGTATTCGAAAAATGTAAACAATTGGGTTCTCCTGGGAGAGATAAAGATGTAGATGAAAAATTCAATGAATTAATTGATTTGATGAAGAGTGGTGCTGTATTTGCTGAGATTGTACCAGTTTTTATAAAAAACGCAAACGAGTGTATTGATTGGATGTATGAAGATATGAGTGAGTTTTCTAAAAAAGTTTCAAAAAAATAAATTGAAATACATTTTAATAATTAATCATATTAAAATGTCTTTATACGCAACAGATCAAATAAGTGAAAAACAATTCAATCGTCTTATGACGAGTATCAATGATAGTTATATTATCAATACTAGAAAAAAAATAAAAGAAATTATGATTGGATTAACATTTGAGTTGAATGAGGGTAAAAAACCTCCTATTGAACTGGTGGCAAAAATAGGAAAAGTATATAAATTATATAGAGATTTACATAAAAGATTATCTTCGTAAATTATATAATGAAAATTAAAAAGTTAACAAAATATTTCAATAAATTTGTAGGTAAAAAATATTTAAAATCATTGTTATTTTTGATTATATTTATTAGTTTTTTTTGGAAATTAGATTTAATACATAATCAAGTTATTTATACAAATTTATTTTTAATTTTTTCAAGTATATTTTTGTATGAACGAACAAATAAAGTAATGTATTTATTTGGTTGGTTATTTGTATATATATTAAATGAATTGTTATATATATTATTTAATTTTGATTTGTATTATAGTGGTGCTAGAACAGATTTGATTTATACCGGTGCTGATACATTAGATAGATTATTTAATTATAAAGGCGATACTGTTGATTCATCAATGTACCATATAGATAGAAATTTGACAGAAAGTATATTTAAAGGAAAAAAATGTATATCATCAAGAGAAGGAGAAAAAAATAGATTTGATTATTTTATAGATATATTAGATATAAAAAAAGGAGATTCTGTTTTAGATTGTGGTTGCGGTAGAGGTGATTTAGTAGGATATTTACGGAAAAAAGGAATAAATGCGTATGGAATAACAATATCTATAGAACAATATAAAGATAATAAAAAAAAATATGGAGATTATTATTATTGGGGGGATTACGCGCATTTTAGAAAAGAATTTGTAAATAGATTTGACCATATACTGTGTACAGGTTCTTTAGAACACCCATTTAGTGGGAATCCAAATCATGTAAGCAGTTATAAAACCAAATATGAAAAAATGTCAAAAATGTTTAATATGTTTAAAAAATATTATAAGAAAGATAGTAATCAAAAAAAACTATTTACAAATACACTTCATCAATATAATCCAAATCATCCATTATTAAATACAATGAGAAATAAGACTATAATGTATTTTACAGAAAGAATGTTTGGTGGATTATATCCATTATATAAAAAATATGGAGTGAAGGACAGTATGAAAGATGCTGGTTATAAAGTTATAAGACAGGAAGATAGAACTTGGGATTATTATTATACGAGTTATTGTGATATATTACATTTTGGTAATCCATATAATATAAATCCGATATATATGTTATTATCATTTCCATTCAATCAATTTGCTTTTCATACATGGGTATATTGGAAATATGGGATGTGGATGTGGATGTTTAGCAATAGATTACATACTAGAAGAGATGAAGATGAAAAAATATGCGACCCAAATAAGAGTTGTGATTTATATTACGAAGAAGACAAATCAAAACGCCCAGCTTCTTTGTTATATACAATTGCACAATGTAAATAATATAAAAAAAATACATTATTATTAGTAATGAAAAAAGATGAACTTTCTTGTATAACTCGTAGTAAAATACATATTAAAAATTTTTTTTTATATGTTAGTGTGTTTCTTATGATTTTAATGTGGTTTCAAATATCACATGAAATATATTTGATACATAATCTTTTAATATAGAAAATTGATTTAAATTCATTTTAACATAAAAAGTTAAAATGGATCAAATATTTGTTACTAAGTATTCCGAAGAACATATATCTCATGACAAAAACCCCATTATGGTTGGAGCAATTTTTATAGGTTATATTGCAACTGTAATTGGATTATGGTTTATATTAAATAAATGTTTTAAAATGTGTAAAAAACAAAAAAATAAATCCAACAATCATTTACAATATACACCTTTAAATGAGATTAATCATCCTGGATATCAAAGTAATAGTTTGGTCTAGCTAAAATTACATATTTATTTCTAAAATATATATGTAGTCCTCCAATCGAACGATAAAATAAAAAATTCACTAAATTTCCCTCTTCATTCATATAAGTATTTGAATATATTAATATATAATAAAAAATTTTTTAATTATATATTATATTTATTGATTTTCTGATTCTTCACCACGTTTCATACTCCAATTACCACCGCGACGACTGTCTCTAGGACCGCCTCCACGATAACGTCGTTGAGAATTATAATCCTTTTTTCCTGCTCCTCCTCCTTCAGCATTCATGGATTTTTGCTTGGTTTCATGTCTGGTTTCACACATTAGTTTACCACCATACAAACCAGTAACTTGACCAGCTTGATAAGGATGATCATTATTATCCGAAACACGAAGATGAAAATGAACATATTCACCTTGGACTAAATATTTATACAATTCACCTGTTACATTTACACCGCTATGATGGGCAAAAACATCTTCTCCTGCTTTATCGCCATCGACAATTGTTACAAACCCGAAACCGGCTTTGTTGTTGAACCACTTAACGCGGCCACTATACTGGGTCTCTTCAGACCAATTACTTGTATTATCAGTGTTCTCACTCATAATTTAATATACATTGTGAATTACTCTTTATATTCATTTTTCAATTAATATAATTAAGCGTAGATTGCGATTATATTTTTATTTTTGTTTTCTCCCAATTCAGTGGGAATTAATATATTAACATTTTTTTCTTGTATTTTACATAATAAAAGAGCATAATCTTTATCTGAACTATGGTACATGATAATGTGATCGGAATTATTTTCATGAAATTTACATACTTCTTTTATAATTGAACCAGGATCATAAAAATCCAATTTGTTTGTTACTCTATAATTATAAAAAATTTTAACAACATCTTTATAATTTTGAATAGAATGTGGGATATCATAAACAATATTAGGTTTTTTTTTGAATAAATCTTGTATTTTTGACATAATAATGGGTTCCATGTTATAATATACTAAGAAACAATTATTGAGTATATTTTATTTAAAAAAAATAAAAGTAATATTAATGATGAAAGTTATTTTTTTTGTATTATTATTTATTTTGGTAATACATTTATTTTATAAATATTGTATCTATAAATCAATGTTATCTTTAGGGAAATACGATTTTCCTATTGATGTATCATATAATGAATTATATAAATGGGATAAATTATATGATGAAAATAAAGATATGGAAGGTAATTATTATGATGATGTCGATTATAATAGTAATAAATGGTGTGTAAGTGAAAAATCACATAACGCAATTATTTTGCGACCTAGTTATTTTCATAATACGTATTATTATGAAACAAAAATAATGGATATCAAAAATGATGATGTAATTTTAGATTGTGGTTTTGGCAATGGCGATTTTTGTGAATATTTAATGTCAAATTATAAAAATATTACGTATTACGGCATATCTAATTCTAAAACACAGGTTGATTTTGTAAAAAATAGATTCAAAAATAATAAAAAAATAAATATCATTTTTGATACGTATGATAATTTAAAAAAACATTTTAATACACCGACTATAAATAAAGTTTTTTTTATAGAGTCTCACGGATATAGCAACAATAGATTGGAATTATTTAAACAAGTTTATAATTTATTAATGCCAGGAGGTAAAATGTATATTAAATCTCCATGTTTTAAACCAAATACAAACAAGAATATTGTTAAAAATAATATATCCGTTTGGGCGTGGAATTGGTCGCTTGTTGATGCAAATTTATATGATATGTATAAGGCAGGATTTTCAAATATAAAATATAAGAATAAAAATTATAGTTCATTATTAATATCATATTCTATGAAGCTTTTTTTAAGTATGATTTATGTTTTATTCAATTTATGTAATGGATATTTATATAAAAAATATAATAAATTTTATACGCTACCAACATATGGGTTGTTTAAAACAGCAATGAACCTAGATATCATGGTTAGTATTGCAGAAAAATAATTAAACTCTCCAAATATAATTTGGTGCTACTCTATTTTGTTGTTCCATTAATATTAAATTTACTCTATCTTCTTGCGACATTTGTTTTACTTTATTCCAAAAAACACATACAAATTTCGCAATATATAAATTTAACAAACATATAATAGTAGCAAAAACGATTGAAAAACTTACATTATTGGTATCTTGATCTTCATGATTACTATAATATTGTATCATAAATCCTATTGTGATAATTCGTATTAAATTGTTCAAAAATAAATAACTTCCATATACTAATAAGGAACAGCTATCGTATTTTTTAGCTCCATAATAACCAGAAAAAGCAACGCAAAATGCAATAAAAAAGTAGAAATTATAAAGAGAATAAATTAAAGCAAAAAAGATATCGATCATTGCAAGAACTCTTGTTGTTTTTGAAAGATTATATATACGGAACATTTCTTCCGTTAAATCATTAGGCATAGGCATAGTTATAACACGTGCGGTTACCGTCGCGGGTTCATTTTTTACTACAACAATAGGTGTAGCATTGGATACTTGTTCGTTAGTATTCATTACATAAAGTTGTATTATTTATTTAAATGCGTTTAATATATTATTAAATTGAATTTAAGTGCTACATAGTATTTATATACAAATAATGGAGTTACCCGATGAAATATGGAACTATATATTAGACTTTACATTGGATTGGAAAGAAACACATAAAAGAAAATTCAAAAAAATTCTTGAAAAGCAAATTGATAATTGTTATCATGAAATATATACCAGATGGACATATTTTCCACCATGGCCAAATACTAATGATATAATTTTAGCCGAATATGTTGATAATGATAGACTACCATACGCGCCACCGCCTAATTTACATTTGACTAGCATTACAAAATGGCCAAACAAATCATTTAAACAAAACACTACTGGATGGTGGTGTGGATATGGATGGAAAAAATCCACATAGTTTCGTATGTGAAACTTTAATTAGAAAAAGATAATAATACAACTCAAATAATTAATAAATTGATTTGAATATTTGTAATTATATACGCAATATAACTACAAATGATAGATTTACCAGAAGAAATAATAGAATTGATATTATCTTACGCACCGGATTTCCGTGATAATTTGAAAAAATGTCAATGGGAATTATTACAAAATAGACCATGTTTTTATAAGCGTGTTCATGCTGGATTTAAACCAGGTATTTCGGATAGTCCAACATGGCATAATTTTTCAAATAAAAATAGTTTCATCAATGTTCCAATAAAAACTATAATGGGAAATATTTGTATGTATTCTCTAAAATTACATGCTATTGAAATTACACCAGAAAGACAGCCAAATGATAGACATTGGCATAGTCGTGATATGAATTTATATTATGGTTGGGCTAGGATGAAAGATCTAAGTTTTTGGAATATGATAACTAGAGCAAATGCTGATTATGATAAATTATCACCGGGTTGTTATTAAATTGAATTTAAAGTAATTTTTTTTATACGGTTATTTTATATTATGTCAAAAAAAACAGCAAAAAATCCATTGCGTAGCTTATCCATCACTCCTCCGAAAACAAGAAAGAAAAAAAAGAAAAATCCAATAAAAATAACAGATATAAGATATTTAGATTTGCATGCTGAAGAAGAATTAGCCAAAAAAAGACCAGAAAAAGAAGCAAAAAAAGCAAATAATAAAAAAAATAATGATATGCGCGAAGCATTAATTGAGTTTATATTTAGAATGAATGATTCACATGATTTTTTAGAAAAAGATAATAGTGGTAGATGGAAACATTGGTTTAAACAAAGCTTAAAAATTAAAAAACTATTACAAGATATGTATAAAAAAGAAACAGGAGAAACAGAAGATGGTAAATTTCATATTAGACAGCGTGGTGGTAGTACTTATAGTTATGATTTTTCAGTAAGAATAAGTAATAATAATAACACTAAACGTACTTTTATACCATTAGAATATAAACATCAGGGTTCTCTAGGTAAACTACCGCAATTTTATCAAGTGGGTAATGTAGCAAAACCTTTCTTTTCATATCCATATCATGAATATTATTTTGATAAAGGATTACCAGAAGTAAATAAAGTTATAGGTGTAGATATAAAATTAGATGAATCGCATAAAAAAACATATTCAAAGGCAATTGGTAAAAGTGTTTGGTCAGGAAAAGATTGGGACAAAATTAAAAGTGAGATGGGGTATACTAATTCATCACCAGTTAATAGACAATTAAAAACATTGAGAGAACATTACGAAACATCTCCACATGGTAAATCACAAACTTATAAACAAAGACAAAAAGTAGTTACTAAAACAATATGCGACTATTTAAAATTAATGCGAGAATCTAATTTTATTAACTTGAATTTGATTAACCAAGTTCAAGATATATTGTTACAAAAACAAAAACCACCTGACCATAATGGAAAGCCAAAAGATAAAATATATATGTTGTGTGAATATAAAAACGATACATTATCGTGGAAAACAGATACTTATGACAAAGATGATTATGATTTGATAAAAGATCCAACAAAAGTAATTGTTGATCCTGAAAATTTATTATTCCCAACCAAATCAGGAAAATATTTGAGTATTCGATTAAGGTGGCAAAATGTTTCTGGTATGTGTAATCCATCTTGGCAATTTAATATAAAATTGCCTAAAAAACCAAAAAAAACGAAAAAAAAAAAATCATCTTCCAATAATAACACAAGAAAAACAAGGTCAGGACCAACTGTAAAAAAATTAAAAACAATAGCAAAGGAAAACGGCATTACAGGAATAAGTAAACTGAAAAAAAGTGAATTAATGGAACGATTAACAAATAATAATATAAAATTTACATAAATATAGGTAAATAATTTTCTAGTTCAGTTTTTGATAATATACCATTTGCTAAAAATTTTTCACACCATTCTTCAGTTCTTTTATCTTTAATACTTTCAACAATTTTATGTATTAACGATAAACCTTCTTCATTTGTTTTATCTGGAAAATAAATAACATTCGTATGATTTTCACATGTAAATGCTTCATTTTTTGGATCCATTATAATATAATTAAATTCAAACTTAGTTCCTTTACTACCAAATCCTCTATTGAAAATTAAACACGGTTTGGGGAATGACGTGTATTTTTCGTGTTTGATATATTGTTTTTTATTGTTTGACATATTATGTTTTTTTACAAACACATTATTTACAATGTTTTGTGTATATACCAATAATAATCCATCTTCATTTTCATTCACTAATTTATCCTTATGTTGGTTCCATACAACGGGTCCTGTCAATACCTTTCCTTTTAAATCAGAAATATTACTACAATTTTGTGTAAGTTCTTTTAATCGTTCATTATGGATGTTATAAAATAATTTGTTTTTATAGTTAAATTCATATTTTTTTTCGCGACATGATTTTTGAAATATAAATAATATAGCTTCTTGTGATGTTTTCATAAATTTACCATTGGATAATTTATGTAATAATTTGATAGAACCTTGACGTTGTATTTCATTTCGTAGCAATTCAAAATATTTACTACTTTGCCATGATGGTGGTATGACAAAAGCAATAATACCATCGTTATTTAAGTATTCAATAGACTTAAGAATAAATAACGAATAAATGTTTGTTCTACCATCAAACCATTTTCTATATAAATTATAATATTTACTAGTTTTTTTTAATTCAAAATATGGTGGATTTCCAATAATTATATCGAATTTTTTATCGAATAAATTAGGTTTCAAAAAGTCATCATTTATAATGGTTGCTTTTAATTGATTGGAAATATTAAACAGTTCTTCATCTAATTCAACTCCTGTAATATTGAAATAATCCTTATATGGTAATAAATCTCTTATAAATTCACCAGAACCACATGATGGTTCTAATAGTTCACAATTTTTTTTTATATAAGGTTTGATACTATTTACTGCTATATCTCGAAATGTTTTCGGAGTAAAATAAATACCATTTTCTTTTAAAAACTTTGTATCTTTTGATTTTGTGTATTTCACTGAAATATCATTAAATTCTATCATATAAATTTAATTATAAATATTAATTTAAATTTATATCAATTTTATTAAGATATGGTTAAATCTATTCTCCAAATACCAGCATCTAGAATACCTGTAGTATCATTCATATATACAAACATACTTGCAGGGAAAATTTGATTTAAAATAGCTTGGAAAGCAGCATTTGATACCGCATCATTTAATAATTTGGATCTCATTTTTAAATATAATGTAATAGTGTCACCAGCAGCAAAAGGAATACTTTTTGGAGATGTTACATCATCAACGCCGGAAAATCTTGTAACATCAGCAGCAATCATCTGTTCAAACATTGATTGTAATATTTCACTTCTTCTTCCAACAGTTCCATCAGTAACTAAACCATCTCCTAATTTTGTTATTAAACGGTTGGCTATATCACAATCAGTGGCTGTTTCACCATCTATTTGATTTTTGAAAACCGTATCATTTTTAATCATAGCTTGACCTAAAGGATGTCCTGATAGATGTGTAGAAGTATAACGCAATAAAACTTCTCCTAAACTATGACCGGAAGCACCGGTAATTGCGTCAGCATAATCTTCATTATTTTTCTTTTTCACCTTACTATGTGTAACATCATGTTTTACATTTGCGTCACCTTCATTGCATAAATCTTTATGTAAACCGAGAGTTAATGCTGTTTTCGCAGCAGCAGAACCTAATGTAAACAATGGAATACTGTCTTCAATCTTTATCATATTACCTTCGCCGGCTGTTCCTGATCCAACTGAAGCACCATTATAATAATATAATGTTTGAACAGTATTTGGGATAATTATTTCGATATATGATCCACTAGTTCCAGCAGCACCATTGCTAACAACACCAGTTGTATATTGTACACCAGTTGTATTGCCAACAACATTAACAGTGCCTCCCATTGCCGATGTTTCTGGTGAATAATAGTAATATGTTGCGGCAGCACCGGCATCTACTACCCATGTTAATTTTGCTCCTGTTGTTCCCGGAACACCGGTAGCAGTAATTCCAGTGGTATAAGCAGTTCCACTTCCATGTGTTCCATTATTTGTTGTACTTACACTAAATGTATATCCATCTAATGATGGATCTTTTAAATCAAAAATATATGTTGATACTTTTCTTACATTAATAGCGGCTTGATTTGCACCATCAATAGAAAATTTTTTAGTTCCATTATCATCTACTACTTTTACAATAAGTTCTTGTGTTGTTGTTCCAGCTCCATGGGTTCCATTAGATGTAGTTGAAAATTGTAATGTTTGGTCAGTCATTGAACTATCACCAACATAAAATCTATATCTAATATTAAAACCCAATTGCAATTCTTGATTTGTTCCATTCATTAATAGTTCTCCACCACTTCTAGTAACAGTATAATCTTGTACTTCATCAATATATTTAAATTGATTTTTTAATAATGTTGATGTGGTATTTGCGGATCCACCACCACAAGTAAATTGATGTCTATAATTATAATATGAAGTTTCAGTTAATGGTTTTTCTCCAATAACCATGGTGTTGCCACTAACTTCAAATAAAACAGGTAAATGAATACTAGCATGACTCATCTTATATATAATTTAATATATAAAATAATTATGAATAAATCGTTTGGTTTGTAGCTATTGATTTTAATAATAAATTGGGTATATTTTTTATTTTTTCTAAAAGAGCAATATTTTCGGTTATTTCACATATTTTTTCCAATTCTTTTGCTATGTTACATATTTTTAAAATAGATTTTATGAAATCACCAGTAGACAATCCATATTTTTTCATATAATCATAACATTCGAAACATTGTTGTGGATTATTACTAAGGCACCAGTAGTAGATGGAGTTCGCTAAATTATAATGAATATTGTATTTTTCTTCATTATCCAATGTTCTTTCAAATAATTCTATATCTTTGTATTTATTTAATTTATTTTCTATTTTTGTCAAACGATTAATGGTTTTATCATATATTTTTACAGGTAAATCTATCTCATTTTTATGATGAATTGTATTTTCATCAGTCAATCTTACATGAGTAAAACAACTTAATAAAATTGCGATTTCAATAGTGTCTAAATCTTCAAATATATTTTCAACTAATAATTCTGAAAATACTAAATTATTAACCTCATTTAGTTGTGACGCCACCTTACCTTTCAATGTTAATTTATTTTCATTATCAATAAACGTATATACTTTTAATAAATCCGTTAATTTTTTTATTTCATATGGGATATATTCTAATTGTTGTTTAATTTTAACATCTATATACCTCTTTTTTTCTTCTTCTACGTGATTTTTTTCTTTTTCCAAATACTCACAATGTTTTTGTATTTCATCCCATAAAAATGATTTTTTAATAAATTCTTCAACATTTGTATTGCCTTGCGAATATAATCGTAATATAATATCAAAATTAATAGGATAATCATAATTAATCACTTGAGCTTTTCCTGATAATATTTCAGAATAAGATTCTGGTGTTAACTCATTGTTTCTACTATTAAATAAGTTGATTAAATGATAAGCATCACTATGTGTATCTTTTCCTCTTCTACCACCTCTACCAGCTGCTTGTGTATATTCTGGTGGAGTTAGGAATCTCATACCATTACCATCAAATTTTTCCAATGATACAAATATTGTTGAACGTGTTGGCATATTCATACCAATAGCCAATGTTTCTGTAGAAAACAATAATTTAATATATTTTTTGGCAAACAATATTTCAATAATTTCTCTCAATACTTGTATTACTCCACCGTGATGAACCGCGATACCTTTTTCCAATAACTTAATCATATTTTTATATTCTTCCATTTCAATATATTCTTTCCAATTAGGAACTTTATTGATTAGTAATTGTTTTGCTTCTTTCGCAATTGTATGTGGAATAGAACTACCTTTTTCAAATAGCGGAACTTGAATTTTAGTTGCATATTCATCGCATTTTCTTCGTGAAAATATATAACATAAGGCAGGTAATTTATCATTATCAAACATATATTTTACCATTTCATTTATAGCAAAATATTTATTTACGTAGATTTTGTTTTGATAAAGATAATCTAATATTTTTTTGGCTTCTGAAAAATTCTTACTATCAAATGGAGTGGTTTCACTTTTAACCATAACACCTTTATTGTAAAATTTATCCACCAATTTTATCATTTGCTTGTCCATTTTTTTATAATGTTTATTGGGAAATGTAAGAAATATATTGTGTTGTAAAGGAACAATCCTTTTTTTATGAATAGATAATAATGTTTTCTTTCTTGTTAATGTTTCGATTTTTTTGGCAAACAATTCGGGATTATTAACAGTGGCTGATAAACCCAATAAAGTAACTGATATTGGTAAGTTTATTAAACTATCTTGCCAGGCAGATCCTCTCATTTTATCATTGATCCAATGTACTTCATCCATACACAATAAACCTAATTCATTTTCAATATCCATTTCAAAATCAAGTTTGATATTTTTTATAGTATCTTTTTGACTTTCCATTCTATCCAATGTATTTCTGAATATTTCTTGTGTCATAAATAAAACATCAGCATGGCTATTAATGTTATTATCACCAGTAATCAAACCGAAACTTATATTAGGATATTTATTACTAAAATCATTGTATTTTTCGTTACTTAAAGCTTTAATGGGGGAAGTATAAACTACTCTTTTCCCCATATCTGTAAAATATTTTATACCAAATTCAGCAGGAAGTGTTTTACCACTACCAGTAGGTGCTGAAACAATAGAATTATTACCATTTATTAAATTGGTAATAGATTCTTTTTGCCAGGTAGATAGTTCAAAAGGAAATTGTTTGTAATATTGTTGGTATTCCATTGTAGATTATCATAAAAAAATTTTTTAAAATAGTTTTCAATTTTATTAATAATTTATACTAATGGACACATGATAGACTTGTGTTCCCAATTATAATATGGTGCTTCTATTTCTTTGTTTGCTATTACAACAATTCCCCAAATCCATAATATTGTAATAGCTAATGATAGTAATACATTTACACATTTATGCATACATTTGCCAGCCATTTCTTTATCATTTTCGTCTGTTTGCGAACAATAACCCAAACAATGAGCAAAACAACCTAAAAAGCAGCCTCCAAATATAGTTACCATATAAATACTGAAGACATCCCATCGTCCCATATTTCCGAAACCTGAACCGAACACTCCGGTTATTGGAATACCCTGTAATATCACTGCTGGGAGAAATTCTTTTCCTGCCGGTTCACATTTTGAATTATATTTATCCCATTTCCAACAATCTATTGGATGACATCCGCCTGTTTTTTCAATAAATTTTAAACATTCAGTATTTGGACATATACAATCCGTTTTGTTTGTACCTTCTTTACAGGGTATTTTATCATTTACGGATTCTGTAAGTTCAAGGCCTCTCATTGTCTTTGCTCCAACCATTGGAGAAATAAACGACCAAAAGATTAATTGGGTGATTACGCCCATAGCTAAAATGTATAATGTGTTTTTCATTTGCGTATTCATGTTGATATTGTCTGAAATAAAAAAATGAAAATAGTTTTCAATTTTTTATTTTATTTTTATAGTTACGCGAATGCTGATCCTACAATAATACCCAGTAATCTGTCTCTATCATCATCATTACCATACAAACAAGTATGTATAGGAATTAGTAATCCTAACGCTACAATTATAGTAGCCGCCAGTTTATGTAGAAATGTTAACTTAATATAGTTTAATTCTTTAATTTTAATTTCAATACATTGTGGCGATTTTTGATGTGGAAAATCAAATAAACTAGTATCAATGATTTGTTTGTTATATTTTATAAATTTATCTTCCTTGTTTGTATTACGATGTCTTTTATTCATGGTTCCAGTAACATATCCAATGATGAATCCATCTTTGTATGCGTCAGCGTTAGTGTATACGAATAAAGTTAAAAACGTAATAATAAATAATGTTGTTTTTCTCATATTTGTGTTGTTGTTATTGTTAATTAATGTAATAATAAATATATTTTTCATAATCAATTTTTTACATTTTAATCATCATTTTTAAATCCGCGTTTTAGTTTACGCCAATGATAAATAATAGTTCCTTCATAACTATCCCTTCTATCATCTAGATTTCCTAAAGGAGTAATTCTATTTAATCTATACCCTTTTTCTACCATATCGTTGCAATATTTTTCATGAAGCGAAGCATTATTACCACATTCTCCTGTCTCGCTAAAATACATGAATTTTATAATTTCATCTTTATTTTCTGTATTTGACATTATAAATATTAAGATTAAAAAAATTTTTTAATTATTAACTTAAATAATTTTATATTATCCATACATCGACCTCATCCTACCATAATCACCTCCTGCTTGATGCATCATATAATTTATAGCAACGTCACTTCCTTTATTGGCCCAAACTTTCATTGCTTTTTTATTATTATCATCCATACCTTGAAAAGTTGATGTTTTAACATAATTTTGAGCAACTTTTATAGCAAATCTTTCTTTATAATAAGGACTACCTTTACCTGCTTTTGGGTCATCGTCACATTTCCCTTCATCATCATTATATTCCATCGCCATTTCTTCTGGATTTTCTACTTCTTTATTTTCATGATATAAAGGTGGACTATTTCTAAAAACATTTTTTTCAATTTCTTTTTGTATTTTTCTCATCATAATAGCATAACCACTACTGTCCCATCCCTTATCTAAAACAGCATTTTTAATTTGTTTCAATCCCCTAGCTTCTTCTTCGTTCCAGTATTCATTAGGACCGCCTTTAGTAGGACACCACATAAAGCCAGTATCATCTGGTGGTCCTTTCATAAACATTGAAACAATACCTTGTTTATTTTCATGAGCATTAATATAATTTATTAATGCTTCACAATCGTTTTCCTTTTTGGTTTCTAAATTACTCATAATTATTTAATATGATTAAATATATAAAAATACTTTCAATTTTATTATTTACTTATAATATATGGGAAAGAAACGGTTTGATTATAAGAAATATAATAAAGATAAAAAAAAAGCAAGGGAATTTTTCAATAAGTTATTCGGAAAAGCTAATGAGGCAGCTAATTCAGAAGATATGAAAGGAGAAGCAAAAAAACAGAAAGAAGAGACTGAATTAATTTGGGGCGTTTTAACATTTATTATTTTATTAGTAGTTGTATTAAACAATACATTATTTTCAGCTAAATCGAATAGGGAAATGAAATTAATGTCCAATGAAGTAAAAGTGACAGGTGAAGTTTTGGGGATAGCTTTTATATTCTTCTTATTTGTTTATATTATTATTGCTATGTTCAGATAATTATTCTGCTTCAATAGTTGTTTTTATTTTTGATATTATTGAACTAGGTTTTCTATTAATATATTCACACAATGGAAATACATGTCTATTTTTATAATGTTTATCTTTTTTATTATCTAATAAAGCAACAATCTTATATAATACTTTTTCATCATCTTCATTGTATTCATACTTAAGCATAAATACTAGTAAACCTTCTAATGTAGTGTGTGTATCTTTTATAATCCATTTTTTTTTTGAATGGACTATAACATCATGTATTTTCATACCTTTTAAAATGGATCTACCATAGTTCCATTCATCTTTACTAATATCATTTATTGGCGAATTAGGACGCATTGTTGGTTCTATTATTTCTTCTATTGACATATTTATTACATTAAAAAAGTTTATATTTTTTTAATTCAATTTAATTCGTCTATTGTATTTTTCCATAATTCCATGTATTGTCTTTTTTTTTCTTGAAAAATTCTATTTTCTTTTTCTGTTAATTTCCAAGATAATGAGGCTCCACGTTCTTTTACATACAATTTCCACTTTTGCAATTTATTATAAATATCTTGTTGTTCTTTTGTACATAATAACAACTCTTCTGGTGTTAATTCTTGAAATCCAATATTTTTATTACTCGCTCCATATTTTGTTTTATATGATTTATTTTTTGAACCTATTACAGGAATAGTATTCCACTCATCATAAGTTCCATGTAAACCATCAGTATATTTTGCGTAACCATTTATCTCAAATAAATGATCTCCAGTTCCTTTACACTTAGATTTAGTTATGAAACATGTTTTTTCATTAGGTATTTCTAATATTTCGCATTTTTTTTTTCTATCTTCTTCTGTAAATTCTGGATTGGTTATATGTCCAATAAAATATATTAATTGTATGAGATAATATTTTTGGTCACACCATCTCGTCATTAATTTTCCATGTGATCTTTCTATGTTATTACTATATCTTTTTGACATATTTATTACATTAAAAAAGTTTTATATTTTTTAATTCAATTTATTTAATGATAAGTAGTCCACGTATCATTATTGAATGATGTATAGTGGTATGTAATACAACCTACGTATTCTGGTTTCTCTTTTAAAACATAGAATGTTTTTATAGGATTATAGGGGCGGTCACGTTTTTTACTATACGTTTTACTGTATGTATAAACAGGATTACCACCATGTATCATTTTATATTTTTGGTTATGATATAGTATGTGTTTAGTATTATTTTTATCCCTATAATGGTATTCTTTTACCTTGACGTCTAAATCATTACTTTCATCTTCACTATATTCAAGTATTTTGACTACAGGACCTATAATTTCATAGGATCTTGCACCATTATCTAAGCCTGAGCTGCTGTAGCCTCCAGTATATGCTTTAAGGTATATTTCTTTTTCCATAACTTTACTTTCTTCTTCTACATTTATAATTTTAATTTCATCATTATATCTATTTTTATCTCTCTGCGCCATTAATTCAAATGGTGCTTTTTCTTCATCTGATAAATTTTTCCAGTTTTTAAGGTAATATTGAAACGCGCTTGTCGGTTTTATTATTTGTTTAGATTCCATTGTGTGTTTATATTCTATAATAAAAAATATTTTTTGAAATCAATTTTTTAATATATTAAATAAGTTTAAAACTAAATTAGTATTTTAATTAAATGGAAAAACCAGATTATTTTCAATGTAATCCTTTATTTGCTTATTATAAAGATAAAATACCAACAATAAGAAAAGATGAACCATATATTGATTGTTTTACACATGAAATACGATGGAGAAAAACAACAGTTCCTGTAAAAATATATGGGATAGATAAACACTCCAATGATTATACAGATATAGCAAATTGGCCTAACTTATTTAAAAAATAATATCACCATTAATTAATGAGTAATATTATTAATAAAATTATGAAAATTCCAGAACCAGTAAGACAGGGTATGTTTTTTGGTTTAAATAGTGGGGTTATAACAACAACCGGTTTGATTGCCGGCATAGCACAAACATTTTCAAACCCGCTATATATAATAATATCAATTGTATCTTTAGCTATATCAGATGGTTTTTCTGAGGCATATGGGTTGTATATTTCAAAAAAAGCTGAAAAAATAAGTGATGATTCGATAAATCCATTTTATTCCTTTGTTTCTTTATTAATCACAAAAGCATTAATTGTCTTATCATTTTTAATCCCTTTTATATTTTCAAGGAAATTAACTTATTTTAAGAATTTGTCCTGGCCATTTTTATGGGGAGCCTTCTTGTTATTTATTCTTGATTACCATTTGAGTGAAATAAGAGATGATAATTTCTTTCATTATTATATCCCTCATATAGTTATTTTATTTATCGTAATGGGATTGAGCAAATGGTTTTCTAAGATGATAATGAAATTGGAATAGGTTTCCATTTTTTTATCTCATCAAATATGTTACTTGAGAAACATTGATCGTAACTATTTTGAGGAAAGAAATCAATTTCATGTAAATGTAAATATTCTAAGCTGTCTATATTTAATTCTTTTGTCATTTCTTGTATCGACTTATTATGAGCAAATAATTCTTTTTTTGTTTTTATTGCAATACCCAATTCACATATATCGATTACAGGTGGGGAAGGTATACGTATATGTATTTCTTTTACTTGACATTTTTTTAAATTATCTATAATACTTTTAATTACATTACCACGGACAATAGAATCATCCACTATTATTATCTTTTGATTTTTAAGTTTATCTTTATCATAAATGAATTTTTTTTTACATTCGTTTATTCTATTTTCTTGTGTTGGTAGAATAAATGTTCGACCTATATTTGTATTTTTACAAATTAATTGTTGATATTTTAATTTCATATATTTCGCGTATTCTTTTCCATATGAAATTCCGGTTTGAGGTATTCCAATGACAATATATCCCTTATCCTGTATTTTCTCCTTTTTTGCTAATAAATAACCTAAGTATTTTCTAACATTCTTAACATAATAACCATCAACAAAACTATTATCAGATAAAAAATAATATAATTCAAAACTACACAATGATAGTTGTGCGTGTGGATGTTGATATATTGTCTTTAGTTTATTTTCACTTATCTTGATAATTTCACCAGGCATTACATCACGTAAATAACTATCATGTGGGATACTACAACTTTCAGAACTAATAAACCAATTATCTTTAGTTTCACCAATACATAACGGTCTAATACCAAACCGATCGCGAATAATATACATAGAATTATTATGTATTATAATTAAACAATAAGCCGCAGGAACATTATCAATAATATATTTTAATTTTTCTTCAAATGTACCTTTATAAGTGTGGATTAAGTTAAATAAATAAGCTGTATCATGTGTTTTGATGTTTATAATATTACCATTGTGAACTAAATATGTTAAAAAGGAACCAATGTATTTTTTTAAAGGTTGAATACCCGGTATATTTCCATTAATATTTTTAGTTGACGTTGTGTATCTTGTATGAGCTATACCCATTTTAATTTTGCGAGTAAAATCAAATAAAGTAGTTTCTGTGTTGATAATACCTTTGTATTTATTTTCATAAAATTTTTCATTATCGTAAGTAACTATACCATATCCATCTCTACCTCTATGTTGGAGATTTTTTAAATATTTTATTATATTTTTCATATTCTTTTTGGGAGTTTTGTTATATATTCCAAAAATACCACACATTAAATATATAAATAATATGATATATATTTAATTGCCTTTATAATAGATATAAAATATTACAATACTTATTATGTATTTTAACCTCGTATTCTTCCTCTTACTAAATTTGCAAAAACATTAATTATATCTAAAAATAATCCCAATGATTCATTGATGTAATCTGGTATTTTACAATTTTTTGCGTTAATCTGAAGTTTTTTTGTATCATATAAAATAAAGAAACCAAATAATATGACAATAGCATGTGAAAGTATCATATGATAATTATTTGTCTCACTTCCCGGATTAGCTAAAAATATTAAACCTAGACGTATTAATATTGCTGCTATTAATAATATTAACAAACCATTTCCCCAGGATAAAGAAATTAAATTTGGATTATAAAAAGCTATTGCTGTCAAAATACTGAGCATTCCAAAAGTAGCAAATAATGTAGAATAAAATATACCGGTAGATTTTGATATTAAATAAACAGGTAACATGGCAAATGATAGAAAAGCAACAATACCCAACCATCCTAAATGTTTTATCAATACATTATTGGGATCAGTATTCATAGTCGATATCAATACAAATATACCCAATCCTAAGAATAACCAAAATGGTATTCTTCTAATATTTAGAAGAGGAACAAGCTGAATCATTTTTTCCTCCATTAATGATACAAACACTACCATCAATAATACTGATAAAATGACATATAAATATGTATTTAAAATATAGTTATTGCAAGTGAGTTTCTTATTTATAAATGCGTATTTATGAATGAAGAAACTAGTCAAAATTATCCCAATCAAAAAAAGTGTTTTGTATCTTAAATTTTCAATCATTTATATAATTAATTTATAAAAAAATTGATTTTAACAATTAATGTTCCATTATATAAAACAATGTCATCTAATCTATTAATACAAGCATATCGTATATATTATAAAGGAAAAATGAAACATAAGGAATATGAAAACAAATGTTTTTATGATTATGTTCGTCGTCAAAGAAAATATAAGAAACAATTTTCAAATGAAACATTTGGAATGGTTTGTAGAATTTGTTATCAATTGGGAGAACCGGTTCATAATTGGATAATTACCAATGGTAAAATATAATATATATATAAGTTATATGTCACTAAAACGAAGCAATAGTTCATTTTCATTAAAACGTTCAGGTTCGGCACCAAATTTGATAAATAGAACAGACAAATTTATTCCTTTACCAAAAATGGATTCGTCTATTTATGATGATGATGCTTGGGATGATGAGTGGAAAACACCACCAAATGTTGTTTATAAAAAAAGTAATAATATTAACAGAACACCCATAAACCCAATTAAAGCATATGCCAGGGCGATGAGAGGACATGCTGGAATGGGAAAAGAATTTACGAAAATAATCAAAGCTTTGAGACCATTTTTCGGTCGAAAAAGTAAGAAAAAGAAAAAGAAAAATAAAAAGAAAAAGAAAAATAACAGAAAAACAAAAAAGAAAAAGAAGAATAATAAAAAGACAAAAAAGAAAAAGCAAGGTAAGAAAAATAAACGTAAAACTAAAAGACGTTAATAAACAGGATTTTTTAATATCCATTTTTCTTTCCATTCTTCATAGTTGTTTTCAGGTCCCCACCATTCATTTTTTTTAGGAAATCTGCCATATTTTTTTAACATTTCTTTTTTTGTCAACCCACCTCTATGTGCTAAATTTCTTGCTCTAGAAAATTTATGTTTCCATGTACTTCTATATGCGTAATCTTTTGTCATTATATATTTAAAAAATATTTTTTTACAACATTTTGTGAAAAATTGATTCGAAAAAATATTTTTTGTATTAAATTATAACAACAAGTGATATAAATTAAAACTAAATACCAGATTTACAGTTAAACAAAACAAAAACTTTACACATAATTTATTATGGCAACAGCATTGATTAACGGTCAAGAATCAATAATCTCTCAAATCCACACTAGCTGGAATGAATTTCGTAGCACTGATGAAGCTATGGTATTAATGTTTGGAGAAGTTGGAAGCAATTATCGTGATTATCACGAAATACCATTAGCTAAAGATTTCGCCAAGAGTGATACTCCGTGGACTACTAAGGAGACAGTATTAGAAAAGAATGCGGTTCATGCTAATAACCTTATTCGCTATTACATTGGCCTTAACATTGACGTAGCAGAGCGAATGCATATTTGGCAATTCTTCGAAATTGGAACGGGTATTGTAGGAAAAATTAAGGAGCAAATCAAACTCCTTAAACGCATCCAAAAGGTTTTGAAATTGGAACAAGAATTAGAGATTCATGAACCACTGCCTAATGCTACTTCACTATTCACTTATACAGCTCATCTTAGCTTAGAAAATATCGAAGATTTCTTAAAGTTGAAAGTTAAGGAAGCTAAAGCAGCTAAGAAATTAGCACTTAAAGTAGCGAAACAAGCAGCGAAACAAGCAGCTAAGGTGTTGGCAACTAAGAAGAAGATTATTGCGGCAATTGTGAAGAAAAACGATTCAAGAACTGATGGTTCAATGTATATGGGCAACATTAACACAACCTTAAGCGTTGAAGATTTGCGCGAGGTCCTTAAAACTTTACCATTGGTAATTAAAGCTAATAAGGCACAAGCTAAAAAGGCAGCGAAAGAAGCAAAAGCAAAGGCTAAGGAAGCAAAAGCAAAGGCTAAAAAAGCAGCTAAAAATTTAGCAACTAAACACGCTAACTTTGCTAAGAAGGTATTGTCGTTGTTAAAATTTGCTCAAGCCAATAACTATACGGTTGAAGATATAGTACTCGAACTTAAAGCTCAAGTAGAATGAACTCCTAGTGATAACAATATGGTTACAATAATAGATATAGCATTAATTAATTAAAAAATAAAAAAAATAAAAAAAAATAAAAAACTTTAAAAAATTGAAAAGAAAAAATATTTTCTGATATAGAGTAATTAAACACGAAATAAAACACAATATTATTAAAAAATAAAACAAAACTAACCTAAATCATGCCTTGTCGAATTTGTAAACAACGTGGTCATAATGCCAGAACACATCATCTTCACTTGAGGAGTCAAGAAAGGAGGCTTCATGATGCTCAAGAAGCATGTAGAGAATTATTATTACCTGGTCAATATCGTCGAGATGATAAAAAGGAATTGTCTTCGGATATGAATACTAAAAAAGAGAGTTGTGATTGCCCAATATGTATGGAACCAATTGGCGATAAGAATAAGTTTGTCACAGCATGCGGCCATACATTTTGTGGCACTTGTATTTTGACAAATTACCAACGCAATACATCTTGTCCGTTATGTAGAGGAGAAATAGCGCCAAATGTTAATTTTGAGCCAGCAAAGACCAAATTTAAACGTTTGTTGGCGCCTAGAGAATTAATGGATATTATACACGATAGATTGGGAAAAACACTGATTGGTGTAGAAGACACACTATTAAAGGTTGCAGAACAAGAATCCGCTGGCGAAACTACACCATCACTGTCTATGTCTTTAGCGCAACCAATTCTTAGAGGTTTATTGCGATATACACAAGAAATTCATGATCATGTAGTTGAAAATGTATAGATATAAAATTTGGAGGGAAGAATAGTAAGAGAAGTCTTATATTTTTTAATATGATATTATATATAATGAAAGCAAAAATTTTGAGTGAAGTGAATATTATATCTGGATTTTTTATGGCTATTGTGAATGGAAATTTGAGTGAAGTGAAACGTTTTTTTGAAGCATATCCTAATATACCATTGGAGATGACATATGGGGATATTTTTGGAATAACACAAGAATGGGGTGGGAAGCAAGAGAAAGTTGATATGACACCTTTATATTTTGCGGTAAGTCGTAACATGCATATTCCAATATTTGATAACAATGGAAAATGTAAAACAGGAGTTGCCGGTAGTCCAACAGGAGGAGAAAATATATCTGGAAAGCATTGCGATGATTATTATAAAATTGCGGATTTATTATTAAAAAAAGGGGCTAATCCGAAAGCTGTTACTAAATTCTGGTTTCCCGGTTGGCAACCGGTTCATTGGGCATCTGAATATAGTAATATCGATATGATAGAATTATTACAGAAATATGCTACAAAAAAAGGTGATCCAATTACTGGAAAAGAAACCTATTTACTTTCCCATAATGAAATAATGACAGCAGAGAGATATTATGGCGAGGCGGAGCGGAGACTTCAAAATGGTGGAGGAAATAAAAAAAGAAAAAAAAGAAAAAAAAGAAAAAAAAGAAGAACTATTCCTACGAGAAATGTTCCAAGATTTTCTTTTTCATCCTTGAAAATTATATGGATGGGAGAATTAGATAAGAATAGAATGAAAAAAAGATATTTAGTGATGTTGGACGATGAGGGTAATTATATATTGACATCTGATCTAAAAGTTGAATTATATGATTATAGATCATATTATGGATATACACGGCGTCTAGTTCCTGTTAAAAAGATAGATGTTGTGGAATTTATGAATATAATGGCACAGGATCATAGTGAAATGCCACCAACTGCTGTTGGAAGAAAAAGTCGTAAGAAAAGAACACGTAAGAAAAAGACGCGTAAAAAAATAGGAGGCAATCCTAAATTCTTATGTGGTCCAGATAAACCTTTTATTCCAACAATTCATTTTAATGAATTAGAAAGTATTTTGGATAAACTAAAAAAAGATACAGCCGGAACAGCACTTGAAAGTTTTGTTAATAAATTACCATCAATAACAAAGAATAAAGGTAAATGTTACGGGTGTAAGAAATTAATTGATCGTTTAGTAGAAATTACAATGCCTCCAAACAGAATACTTCCAATAGAGAATGATGATTTATTGTGGTTGCAACAATTTACAGGTGTTCATAAAGGTGGGATGATGTGTACAATAATGGGGGGTCGCCGCGAGAAAAAAACAAAGAAAAATAAGAAAAAGAAGAAGAAAAAATAATAATATATATATTTATAATGGCTTATAGTTTCGGGGTTCCAAATATTGCTGTATGGGTTCAACATATTTTGTCTGGTTTATTATTATTATATATTGGTTATGTTGGTGTTACAACAGGTAATATATCTAAGTTAATGAGTCTTTTACTTGTAATTTTTGGTGTTTTAGCAGCAACATACCACGCACATCTTTGGTATTACAATTCAAAGAAGAAAAAAAAGGTAAAGAAAAAAAATCTAGACCGTGAATATTTATAAAAAAATATTTTTTAATATCACTTTGTAAAAAATTGATTCAAAAAAATATTTTTTGATGTGGAGTATATTTCAATGAACAACAAAGTATTATACAATACAAACAACAACAACAAAACAACTAAAATGAATACCGAATTAGAATTAAGAACATATTTTAAAAGATATAATCTATTAATTAATACCCCCGGTATCACTGAAGATGAATTTGTGAGAGCTCTTACATCTAGTCGCGATGTTCCACAAGAACCAGTTAGACAAGAGATTGTTAAAAAAGTTAAAAAAATTAAAAAAATTAAAAAAATTAAGAAATCTAAGATCCCTATGCCATGGTCAGCGTGCCCTCAAGTAAACGAGAATTGTTGTTATGGTATTCGCGTTGATTATGGGTTATTTACTCAATGTACTAATAATCCATATCATATGGAGACTGAGCCACAATCAAAATATCACTTATGTAAAACGTGTTGTGATAGTATTGATAATCATGAATCTGGTAAACATCCATATGGATATGTTCAAGATCGTGTATTGAACGGTGATTTATGGCGATCTCCTTCTGGTAAAGCACCTGTGCGATTGATCGAGGTTTTGAAAATTAAACGTTTTCAGTCGATTTCAAAGGAAGCAGTATTGGAAGAGGCTGATCGATTAGGATTAGTAATTCCAGATATTGAATTTGTGGAAAAACCAAAACGAAGAGGACGTCCTAAGCTTAACTCAGCTGTGGTATCTGATACTGATGATGAAGCAGTTGAACAACAAGAAGTTATCAAGAATTTGGTAACTAGAGTTAATCCAAAAGAGAATGATAAGCCTAAGAATATACCAAAAAAAAAGGCGAAAAAAGCTTCAGGTAAAACAGAAAAACAAATAAAAAAATTAGGCTTAAAAGCAGCTAAAGCAGCAGTAAAGATATTTAATAAGAGAATTGAGGATAATGCTAAGGCAGCGGTTAAGGCAGCTAAAGCAGCTAAGAAAGCAGCAGATAAGGTAGCTAAAGCAGCTAAGAAAGCAGCAGATAAGGCAGCTAAGGCAGCTAAGAAGAAAGCCGCGCCCGCTAAGGGCGAATTTAAAACCCCTGTTCAATTATTGAGGGCGGATGGTTCGAATATA
>CEVX01170027.1_pt1 | contig 27312 bp, 27 predicted proteins | sample 356561 | NCBI WGS metagenome assembly CEVX01 (sample SAMEA2623886, study PRJEB7988) | marine metagenome | biome: marine biome (ENVO:00000447); feature: surface water layer (ENVO:00002042); material: "saline water (ENVO:00002010), including plankton (ENVO:xxxxxxxx)" | depth 5 m | reverse complement strand
AATTTTTTGGTATCACATTTTAACTGGAGTAAGACATCTTATAATGGATTTTTTTCATATAGGTGAGTCTTTAAAAGGAGCAAATTTCTCCTCTATCTTTGTTGTTTGTTTTTGGGCAATAAGCTTTTCAATTTTTTTGGGATATTTATTTCTATGAAAGGATCAAGAATTTGGTATCTTCAAAGATATACCTCCCTATTTATTCTTACTTACTTGATGTATCTGACTTTTTTTATATTTAAAAATGACTTAAATTTCTTTACTTGGTCAAAATTCTTTTTATCTTTTCAAATGAGAATTCCTACCTCAATAATATTTATTTTAATTCTCATTCATTCTTTTATTGGGCTTTGGACTGTTGGAACAGACTACTTAACAAAACGTACTCTAGGCTTTCTGAATAAACCGCTTGCAAATACTGCTAATTTTTTAAGGAAAATGTATTATTTTGTATTTGTTTTCCTCGGAATCATTTATTTAATAACAGTTTTATATATAATATGGATATAAGTATTAATGATATATAATTATAAGTATTAATAATAATGAATAGTATATTTACAAATAATATCAAAGTAATTGAATTTGATTCTCTCATAGTTGGTGGCGGTGGTTCTGGCATGAGAGCCTCTCTTGAATTAGCAAAATCTGGACTCAAAACTGCAGTTGTTTCTAAGGTCTTTCCAACAAGATCCCATACCGTTTCAGCCCAAGGAGGAATAACTTGCGCTATTGCCAGTGCAGATCCTAATGACGACTGGAGATGGCATATGTACGACACAGTTAAGGGTGCCGATTTTATTGGTGATCAAGATGCCATCGAATATTTATGCTCTGAAGGACCTAAAGCTGTTTTTGAGCTCGAACACATGGGTCTCCCTTTTTCGAGGTTCGATAACGGAAGAATCTACCAACGTCCTTTTGGAGGTCAGTCGAAAGATTTTGGTAAAGGTGGTCAAGCAGCTAGAACTTGCGCAGCTGCAGACAGAACAGGCCATGCCTTATTACATACTTTGTATCAAAACAATGTTAAAGAAGGTACAAATTTTTTAAATGAGTGGTTTGCTGTTGATTTAGTGAAGAACTCAAAAGATGAAGTTACTGGGGTAATTGCTTTTTCAATAGAAAGTGGAGAAGTTGCTTATCTTAAAGCCCAAGCAACTGTATTAGCCACAGGAGGTGCTGGAAGAATTTATGCTTCAACCACGAATGCCCTAATTAATACAGGTGATGGGCTAGCAATGGCTTTAAGGTCAGGATATCCAGCTCAAGATATGGAAATGTGGCAGTTTCATCCAACGGGTATTTATGGAGCAGGCTCGCTTGTTACAGAAGGTTGCAGAGGTGAAGGTGGATATCTTATTAATAAAGATGGCGAAAGATTCATGGAAAGGTATGCACCAAATGTTAAAGATTTAGCTGGAAGGGATGTAGTCGCAAGATCAATGGTTCTTGAGGTTCTTGAGGGAAGAGGATGTGGAGAAAATGCTGACCATATTTTCTTAAAACTTGACCATCTTGGTGCCGATGTTTTAAATTCTAAATTGCCTGGCATTTGCGAGTTGTCTAGAACATTCGCTCACGTAGACCCTATATATGAACCAATTCCAGTAGTCCCAACATGTCATTATATGATGGGGGGAACACCAACGAATGTTTCAGGACAAGCTTTTACAAGAATTAATGACAAAGACCGTCTAATACCAGGATTATTCTCAGCTGGAGAAGCGGCATGTGTCTCAGTTCATGGTGCTAATAGACTTGGTGGAAATTCTTTACTTGATCTGGTGGTTTTTGGAAGAGCAACAGGTATGCACATTCAAAACGAATTGAAGTCTGGTGGTGGAGTTGGCTCTGCATCAAAGGATGATATTGACAGTTCTCTCGAACGGCTTAATAAATTAAATGAGTCTTCTAAAGGTTATGATCCTGCAGATGTTAAGAAAGAACTTCAAGAGTGTATGCAGAATTATTTTGGAGTATTTAGAAGGGGTGAGTTTATGAAAAAAGGTTTAGATCAATTAAATGATCTTAGAGAAAAAGTTGGGAACCTCCATCTCAAAGATAAAAGTAATGCTTTTAACACTAGCAGGGTTGAAGCAATTGAATTACAAAATTTATTCGAAGTAGCAGAGGCTACGGCAATATCTGCATATTATAGAACTGAAAGCAGAGGTGCCCATGCTAGAGATGACTATCCGGATAGAGATGATGAAAATTGGTTGTGTCATACCATTTATGATCCGATCTCTAAATCTGTATCAAAAAGACAGGTTAACTTCAATCCTGCAAAAGTTGAAGCATTTCCTCCAAAGGTAAGGTCATACTGATGTTTGGCAACAAGTTGCAGGTCTGCCTATATCGATATAATCCTGAAGAAGATAAATTTCCTTATATGAAAAAATATACTATTGATAAACCTGAAAGAGACATTATGGTTTTAGATTTACTTCATTTATTAAAAGAAGAAGATCAATCAATTTCTTATAGAAGATCATGTAGAGAAGGTGTTTGTGGCTCTGATGGTATGAATATCAATGGTAAAAACGGATTGGCCTGTATAACTCCAATATCTTCTGTTATTAAGAGAAATAAAATAGAGTTGAGGCCGCTTCCTGGTTTGCCTGTAATCAGAGATTTAGTTGTAGACATGACAGAGTTTTATGCTCAATATGAGAAAATTAAGCCATTTTTACAAAATGAAACAACTGCACCAGAACAAGAAAGGCTCCAATCTCCAGAAGATAGAGAGAAGTTAGATGGATTATACGAATGTATTTTATGCGCATGCTGTTCTACAAGTTGTCCATCATTCTGGTGGAATCCTGATAAATTTGTGGGTCCTGCTGCGCTACTTCAAGCTTATAGATTTTTAGCTGATTCAAGAGATTTAAAAACTCAAGAAAGACTTGAATCACTGTCAGATCCATTTAGTGTTTATCGTTGTCATGGAATTATGAACTGTGTAAATGTTTGCCCAAAAGGACTTAATCCAAATAAAGCGATTGGTGAAATAAAATCTATGTTACATAAAAATAAAAAGGATATAATTGTCTCAGACGGAGTTTAAAAAAAGGACAATAAATGAGTTTATCTATGAAAGAGCTTTGGGGAAGCTCGCATATTTCAGCAGGTCATGCGGCTTATCTTGAGAGTCTCTACGAAACATTTATAACAAGTCCAGAAGAGCTGTCTGAAGAATGGCAGCAATTTTTTCATAATCTCCCAACACATCCTAAATCAAACGGTGAAATTTCTCATCAAGAGATAATTAAAGAATTCAAAAATATTTCAAGAAGCAAGAGTGTTTCTAAAGTTTCTGCTGATGAAAGGCAGGGCAAAGTCATTAGACTTATTCAATCCTATAGGAATAGAGGTCATTTGAAGGCAAAGTTAGATCCCTTGGGTTTGATGGAGAGGCGCCCAATTGAAGATTTAAATATAGAATTTCATGGCCTTACAAAGCATGACCTTGATGAGGAGTTTTATACTGATACATTTGAAACTGGATCTGAAAAAATCTCACTCAAAGAAATTATTCAAAGGTTAGAAGACATATATTGTGGAAATATTGGTATTGAATGTAATCATATAATGGAATCAAGAGAAAGAAGGTGGTTTCAGAAAAAATTTGAATCTAGCCTTCAAGAATATAATTTTGATGATAAAGAAAGACTTAATATCTATGAAAGGCTAAATTCTGCTGAGGGTTTAGCTAAATATTTATCAGCAAAATATCCAGGAATGAAACGTTTCGGTATTGATGGGGCAGAATCGCTAGTGCCTCTTGTAGAAAATATAATTCAAAATTGTGGAATCATAGGTGCAAATCAAATATGTTTTGGTATGGCCCACAGAGGCAGATTAAATCTATTAGTAAATGTTCTAGGTAAAATTCCATCTGAACTTTTCTCAGCTTTTGATGAAGATTTTGATCTTGAGGGAGCAAGCACAGGAGATGTGAAATATCATTTAGGATTTTCATCAAATTTTAATACGCCTGGTGGTGAAGTGCATGTTTCTCTTTTTAACAACCCTTCTCATTTAGAAATTGTTGATCCTGTTGTAATTGGATCAGTAAGAGCTAGGCAAGACAGGATAAATGATAAAGCCAGATCAAAAGTTGTACCAGTGTTACTTCATGGTGACGCCTCATTTTCTGGTCAAGGAGTGGTAATGGAATCTCTTCAAATGTCACAAACTAGAGGTTTTTATGTTGGAGGAAGCATCCATGTTATTGTTAATAATCAAATAGGATTTACAACTAGCAATGTTCATGACGCAAGATCTACTGACTATTCTTCTGATGTTGCAAAAATAATACAAGCTCCCGTTATTCACGTAAATGGAGATGACCCTGAAATGGTTATTATTGCAACAAAAATAGCATGTGAATATAGAGAAAAATTTAAAAAAGACATAGTAATCGATTTATTTTGTTATAGACGAAGGGGACACAATGAAGCTGACGATCCATCAGCAACCCAACCCTTAATGTATAAAAAAATATCAAAGCATCCTTCAGTATTAAAACAATATGAAGAAAATTTATCATTAAAAGGAATTTTATCTACCGATGAAGCAAATACAATTAGGACAAACTACAGAAAGTCCCTTGAAAAAGGAGAAAGTGTTGCTAAAAATCTAGCAAAAGAACCAAATGATAGTTTATGGTTTGATTGGGAGCCATATCTAGACATTAAATGGTGGCCAAAAGTAGACACGAGTTTTAATAAAAAAGATTTTAAAAAAATAGGAAAAGAAATTTGCAGTTTCCCAAATTCTTTTAATATTGGCTCTCAGGCATCAAAGATTTTTAAAGAAAGGTTAAAAATGACTAATGGAGATGTTCCTTTAAATTGGGGGTTTGCTGAAACCATGGCATATGCGACATTACTTAATGAAGGCTACCCGATTCGGATCACAGGGCAGGATGTTAGAAGAGGAACATTTTCTCACAGACATGCGTGTATTTTTGATGCGGAAACTGGTAAAGGTTTTATTCCTCTTTCAGACATTGCAGAAAAAAATAATACTCGATTCGATATATATGACTCATTGCTATCTGAAGAGGCTGTTTTAGGATTTGAGTACGGTTATTCAGCCACTTGGCCATCAGGATTAACTATTTGGGAGGCTCAATTTGGAGATTTTGCAAATGGAGCCCAGGTAGTTATTGATCAGTTTATAGTCTCAGCTCAACATAAATGGGAAAGGCTTTCTGGATTGGTGATGTTGTTGCCTCATGGCTACGAAGGTCAGGGTCCTGAACATAGCAGTGCAAGAATTGAAAGATTTCTACAATTATGTGCTTCAGAAAATATTCAAGTATGCGTTCCAAGCACACCAAAGCAGATATACCACTTGCTTAGAAGACAAGCAATAAGAAAAATGAGAACACCCTTAGTTGTAATTTCACCTAAAAGTTTATTACGAAATCCAGATGCTGTTTCTAGCATTGATGAATTGGTTAATGAAGATTTTTCATGCGTAATTGATGACGAAATTACTAATAAAAAAAATGTGAAAAAATTAATTATGTGTTCTGGAAAAGTATTTTATGATCTTAAAAGAAAAAGGGATAAAGAAGGTTTAAAGAATATATCAATAGTAAGAATAGAACAATTATATCCTTTCCCTTATGATGACCTTGAAGAAATTCTTACAAAGTATGAAAATGTACAAGAATATATATGGTGCCAAGAAGAGCCTCTTAATCAGGGCGCTTGGTTTAGCCATAGACACAGGATTCAGCGAGTATTAGATAGATTAGATAAAAGCAAAGAAGTTAGTTTGGTTAGTAGACCCCCAGCAGCTGCACCAGCAGTGGGGCTAATGAAACTTCATCTTCAACAGCAAGAAGCTTTAATTAAAGAGGCAATTGGTAAATGAGTATTAAAATAAAATCACCAACTTTTCCAGAATCTGTAGCAGACGGAACAGTTGCAAATTGGTTAAAAAAAGTAGGTGAATCAGTTAAACAAGATGAGGTTATTGCTGAAATTGAAACCGATAAAGTTGTTCTAGAGGTATTGGCACAATCTGATGGAACAATTACTAAAATTACAAAAACTGAAGGTGATATTGTTTCAAGCTCCGAAATAATTGGTGAGTTCGAAGAGTCTAATGAATCTCTTCCAGATACTTCTGCTAACAAGAATGATGAAGTAATTGAAGAAAAACCTGCAAAAAAAGAAAAGGAAGCAAATTTAACTAATAATAAGAAAATTGGTCCTGCTGCTAAAAAAATGATTGTAGAAGAAAACATTGATCCAAATGAAATCAAATCGTCAGGAAAAGATCAACGTATCACAAAAGCTGATGTAATAAATCATTTAGATTCAAATATTGAAGAGTCTGGTAATATTTTTAGAGAAAACTTTACATCGAGATCAGATAGGCCAGAAAAGCGAGTACCAATGTCACGTTTGAGGTCGACCATTGCCAAAAGGCTGGTTTCTGTAAAACAAAATACAGCTATGTTAACTACTTTTAATGAAGTAGATATGTTGCCAATTAAAGAGCTGAGATCTAAATATGGTGCAGAATTTCAAAAAGAGCATGACGTGAAGTTAGGCTTTATGGGCTTTTTTGTTATTGCTGCAGTTCAGGCTTTAAAAAAGTTCCCAGTAGTTAATGCATCAATTGACGGTGATGATATTGTTTATCATGGTTTTCAAGATATTGGAGTTGCTGTTTCCACTGATAGAGGACTAGTTGTTCCAATTATCAAAGATGCTGATACAAAATCGTTACCCGAAATAGAGAAATCTATTTTAAGTTATTCAGATAAGGCAAGAAACGGAAAGCTTTCTATTGAAGAAATGCAAGGTGGTACGTTCACAATTTCAAATGGCGGAATTTTTGGTTCTTTATTATCAACACCTATTTTAAATGCGCCACAAACTGCTATTTTGGGAATGCATGCTATACAAGATAGACCTGTTGTAAATGATGGTGAAATAGTTATTAGGCCTATGATGTATCTTGCTATGAGCTATGATCATAGATTATTAGATGGAAAAGAGGCTGTCACTTTTCTGGTATCAATCAAAGAACAACTTGAATCGCCAGAAAGATTATTACTAAATTTATAATAAAGGAAAAATATGTTTGATGTGGTTGTTATAGGAAGCGGTCCAGCGGGTTATGTTGCTGCAATTAAATCTGCGCAACTTGGGCTTAAAACTTTATGTGTTGAAGAATCGGTTGATGCCAAAGGAAAAGCTAATTTAGGAGGAACGTGTTTAAATGTAGGATGTATTCCATCTAAAGCTCTTCTAGATTCATCTCACAGGTATTATGAAGCTACTAATAATTTAAAAGAACATGGCATCGAAGTTGGTAAATTAGAATTAGATCTAATTTCAATGATGAAAAGAAAAGATGAGATTGTTAAAAAATTAACATCTGGCATCGACGGACTATTTTTAGCTAATAAAGTTGAATCTATTTCTGGTAGAGGCAGGGTGTTATCGACAAACATAGTTGAAGTTTCAAAATCAGATGGGACGACTGAGGAAATTGAGACTAAGAATATTATTATAGCAACAGGATCAAAACCAATCGAAATACCCTCGGCATCTTTTAGTCAGCATATTGTAGACAGCACTGGAGCACTTTCTTTTAGTAAAGTACCTAAGACATTATGTGTTGTTGGAGCAGGTATAATAGGCTTAGAGCTTGGAAGTGTCTGGTCGAGGCTTGGTTCTAAAGTGACAGTAATCGAAGCGCTAGATGAATTTTTACCAATGGCAGACAAAGATATATCTAAGGAATCATTAAAAGAGTTCAAAAAACAAGGTCTTGATATTCAGTTAAGCTCTAAGTTGACAAATTCCGTTGAGCAGAAAAATTCAGTTTCTGTAACTTATTTGCATAAAGATAAAGAGATTAATAAAAAGTTTGATAAATTAATTGTCGCCGTTGGAAGATCTCCAAATTCTACAGGAGTAATAATTGAAGAAATGAATATACCTATGAATAATGGCTTCATTGAAGTAAATGCGTATTGTCAAACAAAAGTTCCAAATATATGGGCAATTGGTGATGTGGTTAGAGGTCCTATGCTTGCTCATAAAGGTAGTGAAGAGGGCATTATGGTCGCTGAAAGAATTGCTGAAAAGCATGCTCAAGTTAACTATGATCTCGTGCCTTCAGTCATTTATTCTCATCCTGAGATTGCTTGGGTTGGTCAAAATGAAGAAGAGCTGAAATCAAAAAATATTGATTATAAAGTAGGAAAGTTTCCCTTTGCTGCAAGTGGAAGAGCTCTTGCCGTGGATCAATCTGTAGGTTTTGTTAAAGTTTTGTCTGATAAAAGAACGGATACCATCCTTGGAGTTCACGTTTTTGGTCCAGCTGCAGCTGAAATTGTTCAACAAGCTCTTATTTCAATGGAATTTGGAGCAAGTTCAGAAGATATCGCATTGACCATGTTTAGTCATCCCACTGTCTCAGAGGCCTTTCATGAGGCTGCTTTAGCTTCCAATAATCAAGCTATCCATATAGGAAACAAAAGTAAATGAATCTTCATGAATATCAAGGTAAATCATTATTTGCCGAATATAACCTTCCTGTATCAAAGGGTAAGGTAATTTTTAATTCAAAAGATGCAGTAAATGCTTGCAATGAAATAGGTGGAACTAGATGGGTTATAAAAGCTCAGGTACATGCAGGAGGAAGAGGAAAAGCTGGTGGTGTAGAATTAATAGATTCTCCAGAAATGGCTGAAGAATTTTCAAAAAAATGGCTTGGTAATAGGCTGATTACATATCAAACAGATAAAAGCGGACAGCTTGTCAATTCTATTTTAATCGAAGAGTGCACTGATATAGCTAAAGAGCTTTATTTAAGTGCAGTAATTGATAGAGATACTCAGAAAATAGTTATTATTGGTTCTAGTGAAGGCGGGGTAAATATTGAAGAGGTTGCTGCGAATTCTCCAGAAAAAATTATATATCAAGGTGTGGACATTAATAATCATAATCTTAAAGATGATGCCATCAATATTGCAAAAGTTCTGAAGCTTAATGAACGTCAAATCACACAATTCATACCAATGGTTGAGAACTTAGTGAGATTATTTATTGAAAAAGATCTTAGTTTGCTAGAGATCAACCCGCTTGTAATAAATTTAAACGGAGACCTTCATTGTCTCGATGCAAAAATAAATATTGATTCAAATGCTTTATTTAGGCAGCCTGATTTGCAGCAGATGTATGATGAAACTCAGGATGACCCGCAAGAGGCTGAAGCAGCAAAACATGATTTAAGCTATGTTTCTCTTGATGGAAATATTGGATGTATGGTTAATGGTGCTGGCTTAGCAATGGGAACAATGGATACTATAAAATTTTATGGTGGCAATCCTGCAAATTTCCTTGATGTTGGAGGAACTGCTACTCAAGAAAGAGTTGCACAGGCTTTTAAAATAATTCTAAAAGATCCAGAAGTTAAAGTGGTTTTAGTAAATATATTTGGTGGAATAGTGAGATGTGATCTAATTGCAGAAGGTGTGGTTGCAGCAATTAAGGAAGTTAACATTAATATACCAGTGGTAGTTCGACTTGAAGGCAATAATGCAGACTTGGGAGCAAAAATTTTATCAGATGCAAAAATTGCTGTGGAAAGTATCAATAACTTGGCCGATGCAGCCATGAAAGCAGTGGAGCTTTCAAAATGAGTATTTTGATAAACAAAGAAACTAGACTTCTTGTTCAAGGGTTCACTGGATCACAGGGAACACTTCATTCTAAACAATCTATTGAATATGGTACAAACATTGTTGGAGGAGTTACGCCAGGAAAAGGAGGAATGCAACATCTTGATAAACCAGTATTCAATTCAGTTGAAGAGGCCATGAATGAAGTTAAGCCAAATGCTTCTATTATTTTTGTTCCTGCTAAATTTTGTAAAGAGTCAATTTTGGAAGCAGCCGAGGCAGGAATTAAGTTAATTATTTGCATAACAGAAGGAGTGCCAACATTAGATATGTTAGAGGTTAAAAAGAAGGTAGATAATCTTGGAGTGAGGCTTATAGGACCTAATTGTCCTGGGGTAATCACACCGGGAGAGGCTAAATTAGGAATAATGCCTGGAAACATTCATCAACCAGGGTCAATTGGAATTATTTCTAGATCTGGCACGCTCACATATGAAGCGGTTAAACAAACAACTGACTTAGGCTTCGGACAAAGTAGCTGTGTTGGCATTGGAGGAGACCCTATCCCAGGATCGTCCTTTATTGATATTTTAAAATTATTTGAAGATGATGATGAAACTGAGGCTATCGTGATGGTTGGCGAAATTGGCGGTAATGCAGAAGAAGCTGCAGCTGAATACATTCGAAGCAATATAACAAAACCAGTAATATCATATATAGCTGGACAAACCGCACCAGCAGGAAAAAGAATGGGACATGCGGGGGCAATTATTGCTGGTGGCAAGGGCACAGCCAAAGATAAAATAAAAAAACTAAAAGAATGTGGAGTTCACGTAGCAGATAATTTAGTATCTATTGGGACAAAGGTATCTGAAGTTCTTGGACGCTAAATTTTTTAGCCTTTTTATGTATTATCCATTTAAGCCTTAATATAGAGAAAACTGAAAAAATACTTAAACCAATTATCATCCCAATCCACATACCTTTAGCACCTAAAGGCACACTAATTCCATAATTTGTTAAATAAAAACCAATAGGCATTGCAAAAACCCAATAGGATATTAAAAGCAAAACCATGGGTATAAAGGTATCTTTATATCCTCTTAAACTACCTAAAGCACCCATTTGTATTCCATCAGGTAATTGAAATATTGCAGCAAATATTATTAAGCTTACCGCTAGCTCAAATACAGGTAATTCTGATGTATATAAACTTACAATTTGCGAGCTTAATGTAAGAATAATCACTATATTTATTAAGGCACCTATTATGCAAAGATAAATCGTCGAGTACGATGCTATTTTTGCTTGTTGAGGATTATTTTCTCCAATTAGATTCCCAACTCTTGTGGCTGCAGCAAGACCTATTGAAAGTGGTACCATAAAAAATAAACTTGCAATATTAATTGCAACAGAATGACTTGCCACTACAACTTCCCCTAATACGCTTAAGATTATTGCTGCTCCAGAAAACATACTTAATTCAATAAATATCCCAATACCAATTGGAAGGCCCAGCTTGAAAACCTCTTTTGTTGTCGCTATAGATGGCGGCGTAAATTTTATAAAAGGCTTTGTCTTTTTATATTTTTTAGAGAAAAAGATGTAAATAAATAAAGTTATCATCATAATTAAAGCTACAATTGAAGTAGCAACTCCACATCCAACTCCGCCTAGCTTAGGAGCTCCAAACCAGCCATATACAAACATAAGATCTAGAGGTATATTTAACAGCATTCCTAAGAAAGCAATTATGAATATAGGGACCGTAAGTTTCATGCCTTCGCTATAACATCTTAAACATGTAAATACTGTTATAAATGCAATACCTGGAGCAACTGCTTTTAAATAACCAGCAGTAACATCTGTAATTGATTCTTTTATTGGCAGGAGTTTTAAAACAGAATCTAAGTTAAAAATAATAAATGATAGTAAAAGCCCCAAGAATGCCGCGATCCAAAGGATTTCTCTTAATTTTTTGCCTATTTCAAAATATTTTTTTGCTCCATAAAGCTGAGCTACTATAGGAGTGACTGAAAATATTACCCCAGTGACAAAGAACCATAATGTATTTGCAAATGCTGTTCCTACAGCCAAACCTGCAAGATCTGTCGCGCTTGCTCTTCCAGCAATTGCAGTATCAGTAGCCCCCATTAACATGTATGACATTTGTGACCCAAATATTGGGACACCAATCTTGACTAAGTTTTTAAACTCTATAATGTATTTGTTATTCAATTTTAAAAAATAATATTTTTGCTACTTTATCATAAGAAAAATATTAATTAGGAGATTTGTATTAGAAAAGATAACAGGCCATATTGGTTAAAAAAATACGCGACAAAACTAAATAAATTGTACGTTAGACATTTTCTTAAACCTCAATTTAAGTATCTGGGAAAAGGAGGAGCTTATTTTAAACCAAGGTATATAAAAGTTTTTGGAGAAAATGTTCATGTTGATGATTTTCCAACTTTGATAGGGGCGAGTGATGCAAATATTCAATTGACTTCATGGAATATTGGCGACCATAAAGGAGAGCTTATTATTGGTAAGTATTCTTTAATAACCCCTGGTGTAAGAATAATGGCTGCTAATAAAATTGAAATTGGTGATGCATGTATGATTGCTCATGGAGCCTACATATCTGATGCAGATTGGCATGGTATATATGATCGAGCAAAACCAGTTGGAAAAACTAGACCGATAGTGCTACAAGATAATGTTTGGATTGGAGATAGTGCAATAATTTGCAAAGGAGTAACTATTGGGAAAAATAGCATTATTGCAGCAGGGGCAGTCGTAACTAAGGATGTTCCTGAAAATTGTATTTATGCTGGCAACCCTGCTAAATTTGTTAAAAATCTTGATGAGAAAGAATTTAATACAAGAGAGAACTTCTATGAAGACCCAATTCAGCTTGCACATGATTTTGATATGCTGGATAGATATTCATTAAAAAATAATTCTTTTTTAGGTTGGTTAAAAAGTTTGATCAACCCAGATATAAATCAATAAATTTTATCTACCAAATATGATATTATTATAAATATTCTTTATATATTAATTTTATTATTAATTAATTCTGGCACACAAATTCCTTATATATAGATATTTAAAGAAATAGTTGTTTATATTAAAAGTGAGGTCACTGTGCAGGATTTAAATAAAGATAATTCAGTAATCAAAGCAAAAAAACTGATTAAAAATATTCTCAGTCAAACTGTTGATAATCCTAATAGCCCAGACTCACTAAATTTCTTTCAAGCAGATACATATAGGTTTTATTTTTTAATGAGTTTTATGTTGGAATTTTACGAAGGTAATGAGATATCGCAAGAATATGCAATATCACTTGTACCTAAAAAATATGCATCAAGGATAAAACGTCTTCAAGTTTTGAAGCAGGCTGTAAGACTTAAATATATTAGCGAAACTAGATCGATGGTTGATAAAAGAAGAAGAATTTATAAACCTACAGAAACTCTTTTAGAGGATTTTTTACTATATACAGATAATTTCTATCTTCAAGAAAAGGCTATTTAATAATTTCTATCTATAAGACATCTTTTTATTTACAATTAGCTTATGTCAAAATTTTTCAAAAATGATGATGAGTGGAAATTGATACTAGATGAGGAAAGTTATAGAGTAACTAGAGAATCTGGTACAGAGCGTCCATTTACAGGTAAATATTGGGATTTTAATGAAAAGGGTAGTTATAAATGCATTTGTTGTGGAGAATATCTCTTTGAATCAAGTAAAAAATTCAATTCTGGGTGTGGTTGGCCTAGTTTTTTTATTCCAAAACAAAAAAGCTCCATATCTGAATTCGATGATTATTCTTATGGCATGAAAAGAACTGAAGTTAAATGTTCAAAATGCAATGCGCATCTTGGGCATGTATTCAATGACGGTCCTGAGCCTACTGGACTTAGGTATTGTATAAATTCTGCATCATTAGATTTTGAACAAAATAATAAATAAAGAAGAAAATTCTAAGGGACTTTTTAAAAGCTTAAAAAAAGTCGTTTCTGGCACAACTGTTTCAAGATTCTTTGGGTTAATCCGAGATATTTCTACAACAAACTTACTCGGAGCTTCAATATTCCATGATATTTTTGTAATTTGCCTAAAAATACCAAATTTATTCAGACGATTCTTTGCTGAGGGAGCATTTAATCAAGCCTTCATTCCTATCTATAGTGATTACGAAAAATCTAATGATTACAATAAGACTAATGATTTCCTAAATGCAATATTTGGTACATTGTTAATATCGCTATTTATTTTTACAGCGCTGGTTTTAATCTTTACACCTTTTTTTATATTTTTATTTGCTCCGGGTTTTTACTTTCAACCTGAAAATCTAGAAATTTCATCAGAGGTTTTAAGAATAATGTTTCCATATCTCGCATTAATATCTTTAGTAGCATTTGCTGGCGGTATACAAAACACTCACCAGAAATTTTCTATACCGGCTTTTACGCCAGTTGTTTTTAATTTGTGTCTAATTATCGCGGCAATATTGATTGCTCCAAAATATGATATGCCAATATATGCTTTGGCTTGGGGAGTGCTGCTTGCCGGAATCATCCAATTGCTTATTCAAATCGCTCCCTTAAAAGAAATCAACAGACTCCCAGTTCCTAAATTAAATTTTAAAAACGAGGGCGTAAAAAAATTTTTTAAGATTATTCTTCCAGCAGTTCTAGCTGGAGGAATCATACAAATTAATTTATTAGTAGATACAATATTTGCATCATTGCTTGAAACGGGTAGCCCAACTTGGTTATATGTATCGGATAGGTTAATTCAATTTCCAATGGGCATTTTTGCAATTGCTATAGGAACAGTTTTGCTCCCAACGCTTTCAAAGTTAGATATAACCTTAGAAAAGACAGATTTCAGTAATTCAATCAATAAAGGACAAAAATTTGTACTGTTTATAGGCATGCCTTCATTGATAGGCCTATTGTTTTGTGCTGAAGATCTCATTAGTACAATTTTTTATAGAGGAGCTTTTACTTATGAAGATGTAATTCAATCATCCTATAGTTTAATGGCCTTTTCTGTTGGACTGCCATTTTTCATGCTAATGAAGGTTTTAACGCCAGCTTTCTTTGCACGTAAAGATACCAAGACTCCAATGTATGTTGCTTTGATTTCATTAATTTTAAATGTTTGTTTAAATTATTTTTTAGCATTTGTTTTAGACTTCGGTCATGTAGGAATTGCTATAGGGAGTTCAATATCCGCCGTAGTAAGTGTTTTAATTCTTGAGATAATCTTGTACAAAAGTGGGTTTATAAAAATGAAAAATATATTCAATAGGTTTAATCTTATGATATTAACATCTAGTTTAGCTTTAACAATATTTCTTTATTTTTATACTCTAAGAATAAATTTTATTGAATTAAATCAACTTGAAAGACTAGGCTATTTATCAATAGAAGTGATTGTTTCAATATTTATTTATTTCTTACTTTCTAGATTTATTTATGGAAAACCTTTACAAACAATTTTTAACTAATATGTATCTTATAAGAGGGCAACATAATTTAAATCTTTTTAAATCTAGATTTTCGAATATCAAACTTTCTGGAACTATAGGAAACTTTGATGGTTTTCACTTGGGCCATCAAGCAATACTTAATAAAATAAAGCAGAACGCTAAAGAATATAATACCAAGACAATTGTATTTTTTACTGAACCACATGCAGCTGAATATTTTGCAAGAAAAGGTGACACTAATAATAATATACCTCCAAGAATTTGCTCTTGGAGAGAGAAGGTAAAACTACTTGATAGAAATAATATTGATTTTGCATTTTTTCTTAAATTCAATAATTCTTTAAGATCTATGCCTCCGGAATTATTTATCTCAGATATTTTAGATTCTATAAATCTTCAAAGCTTTACTGTCGGAGACGATTTTAGGTTTGGTGCAAACAGAGCTGGAGATACAAATCAGCTCAAAGAATGGGGTAAGAAAAAAAATATACTTGTTGAAAATACCGATACTGTTTTATTTGAGGGCGTAAGGGTCAGTAGTACTAGGATAAGAAAAGCACTTTTAGAAGATAATTTTGAACTTGCGGAAAGTCTTCTAGGAAGGCCATATACTTTTTCAGGCAAGGTCGTTCATGGCCAACACTTAGGCAGAACAATAGATATTCCAACTGCAAATATATGGATACCAAAACAGAAATTACCTATTAGTGGAGTTTATGCAGTTGAATGCAAGCTTGAAGATACTGTATATAAAGGTATTGCTAATATGGGCTTTCGACCTACAGTTGGAGGAACAAAGCCAGTTTTAGAAGTTCATATATTTGAATTTAACAAAAATATTTATTCAAAAAGATTAAAAGTTCAATTTATTAAAAAAATAAGAGATGAAAAGAAATTTGATAATTTAGACATGTTAAAATTGCAAATTCAAAAGGATATTTCAATAGCAAAAAAATTTTTAAATAAATCAAATGACAAAAAATTATAGAGATACATTAAATCTTCCAAACACTGAATTTTCAATGAAAGCTGGATTGCCAAGAAAAGAACCGGAAATTCTTCAATTTTGGGAAAAAGAAGATCTTTATAAAAAAATTAGAGAAAAATATAAAGGTGAGGAAGTATTTTTACTTCATGACGGACCGCCATATGCAAATGGATCTATTCATTTAGGACATTCAGTAAATAAAGTATTAAAAGATATAACAATTAAAGCTAAAACCTTACAAGGTTATGATGCTCCGTTCATACCTGGCTGGGATTGTCATGGCCTACCAATTGAATTAAATGTTGAAAAAAAACATGGAAAAAATAGCGATTTGGTAAGGAATAAGGAAAGTTTTCAGAGGGCATGTAAAGAATATGCAGAATTACAAATAGACAATCAATTAAATGATTTTAAAAGATTAGGAGTTTTTGGAGATTGGGGAAATTCATATAAATCTTTAAACCCAAAATTTGAAGCAGATGTAGTTAGATCATTGGGAAAAATTTTTGACGCTGGTCACATAGAGAAAGGAGAGAAACCAGTTCATTGGTGTCAAGACTGCTCTTCAGCCCTTGCAGAAGCAGAAGTAGAGTATATAGATAAGACATCAAAATCAATAGATGTATTATTTGAAGTTGATAATGACTCATTATCTAGTATCAAGAAATTATTCTGTAATGAGGAACCAGAATCAGTTTATTTTATTATATGGACAACAACGCCTTGGACTATCCCTTCAAATGTGGCTGTATGCATAAACCCTAAAATGGATTATTCGCTAGTAAAGATTAAAGATAAATATATTGTATTAGCCTCAGATATGTTTGAAGAGTGTTTAAAAAGATGGGATCTAAAAGGTAAAGAAGTTTCAAGAGTTCCAGGAGATTCTATTTCTGATATAAATCTCTTACATCCTTTTTTAAAAAGAAAATCTATAGTTTTGCATGCAGATCACGTAACAACAGAGGCAGGTACAGGATGTGTTCATACTGCTCCCGCACATGGAGTGGATGATCATTTGATATGTAAGAAAAATGATATAGAGCCTATTAAATCGCTTAATAATCAAGGTTTTTTTAAAGATGAAATTTCTTTCTTGGCTGGTTTGCCAGCTGTCAAAGCAGATCCATTGGTTATAGATAAACTCATAGAAACAGAATCTCTTTTTAAACAAGAAGATTATAATCATTCCTACCCGCATTGCTGGAGACATAAAAGTCCTCTTATTTTTATATCTACACCACAATGGTTTATTTCAATGAATAAAAATAATTTACTTCAAGATGCAAAAAAAACGATTAATGATGTTAATTGGGAACCCTCATGGGGCCTTCAAAGAATTCAATCAATGCTCGAAGAGAGACCTGATTGGTGCATCTCAAGACAAAGAAATTGGGGAGTCCCTATCACCTTAGTAGTTCATAAAGAAACGGGTGAAATCCATCCAGAACAATCAAGCCTATTCAAATATTTTGCAAAAGAGATAGAGAATGATGGAATATCTGCATGGGATAAATTGGATCTTAAAGATTTTATTTCAGATGCTGATGATTATATAAAAACAAGGGATTCTCTTGATGTATGGTTTGATTCAGGGGTAACGCATTTCGCTGTTTCGGCAAATCACTTTTCAGATGCTGTTATAGCAGATTTATATCTTGAGGGATCTGATCAGCATAGAGGATGGTTTCAATCGTCTTTGTTAACAAGTATAGCAATGAATGGAAGACCGCCTTACAAATCTGTTTTAACGCACGGGTTTGTTGTAGATGAAAATGGAAGAAAACAGTCAAAATCATTGGGTAATGTAGTATCTCCCCAGAAGGTTTGGGATAGTCTAGGCGCAGATATTTTAAGACTTTGGGTTGCTTCGACAGACTTTAGAAGTGAAATGGTCGCTTCAGATGAAATTTTGAAAAGAACTTCTGATCAGTATAGAAGAATCAGAAACACATTTAGATTTATATTAGGCAATTTAAATGATTTTTCAGACAAAGATGCAGTTGAATTTAGCGAACAAGTCGAGCTTGATAAATGGATTATTAATGAGGCTATTAAATTGGAGAAGAATGTAATAAATCTTTATAACTCATACTCTTACCATAAAGCGGTCCAAAATATTCATAATTTTTGCGTCAATGAATTGGGCGGTATTTATCTTGATATTGTAAAAGATAGGCTTTATACATGCTCAGCTGATTCTCTGGCAAGAAGATCCTGCCAGACAAGTCTGGATGTTTTGTTGAATATATTAATTAGATTGATAGCACCTGTTCTTTCATATACGGCTGAAGAGATTTGGCAACTAAGTTCAAATTTAATTAATCAAGAGAAATCAGTATTTTTATCTAAATTTTCATCTAGAAAAAACACAAAAGATACTAAAATAAGCTCTCTTGAATGGGATAGAATTTTTGAAATCAAAGACTCAGTCAATCAATCAATTGAAGAGATGAGGAATAATAATGAGCTAAAAGGATCTTTAGACGCTATTGTAAATATTGAAGTAAATACAGATGATTTCTTAATCTTAGATAAATTAAAGGATGAACTCCATTTTTTATTGATATCATCAGAAGCCTATATTGAAAAAGGAGAATCACTCAAAATAAATATTACTAACTCAGAGAATCAAAAATGTACTAGATGCTGGCATAAAGATTCTTCTGTTGGCGCTTGCAAAGAACACAATGAAATATGTCAAAGATGTATTATAAATCTTGATAAGAAAGGTGAAAAAAGAAGTTTTGTCTAAAGTTAAGTTTTTTTTGTTGCTATTTACTTTAGTGTTTATTGATTTATATTCAAAAAATATTGCTATTGAAAACCTTTCATACCAAGTCTCGAAGGAAACATTTATACCGTTTATTGACCTGCTGTTAATTTATAACACAGGGATTGCTTTTGGCATCTTTGATGAAGGCGTTTCATACGCATCATATGTCTTGCTAGCTATTACAATTATTATTTGTTTTTATTTAATTTATCTTTTTATAACAGAAGAAAATAATAAAAAGAAGACTGCATTATTAATTATAACTGCGGGAGCTCTTGGAAATATAATAGATAGAGCAGGAGATGGTCAAGTGACTGATTTTTTACATTTAAAAATATTAAACACTTCTTTCTTTATCTTTAATTTAGCAGATGCATTTATAACATTAGGAGCTTTATTAATTATATACTTTGAGATTATTTATAGACCAAAAAATGACTAAAGAAATAAAATTAGCAAATCCAAGAGGCTTTTGCGCTGGCGTTGACAGGGCAATTGATATCGTCAATAAAGCGCTTGAAATATATGGAGCACCTGTTTATGTAAAACATGAAGTTGTTCACAATAAAGTAGTAGTTGAGGATCTTAAAGAAAGAGGCGCAATTTTTGTTGAAGAAATAGATGAAATACCTGATGACTCCTTAGTAATTTTTAGCGCACATGGTGTATCAAGTAAAGTCGAGGATGATACAAAATCTAGAAATTTAAACTATTTCGATGCAACATGTCCGCTTGTAACAAAAGTGCATATGGAAGTTAAAAAACATGCCAAGGCTTGTAAAGATATCATCTTGATTGGTCACAAAGGCCATCCAGAAGTTGAAGGAACAATGGGTAGGCATATCAATTCTGATAATAGTTCAATCTATCTAGTTCAAGACGAAATTGAAGCAGAGAACCTCAAAGTGAAAGATAAAGATGAGTTAGCAGTTGTTACACAAACCACACTTAGTGTAGATGAAACAAAATCCATAATCGATATTCTTAAAAGAAAATTTCCAAAAATAGCAATTCCAAAAAAAGATGATATTTGTTATGCAACTCAAAATAGGCAAGATGCAGTCAAACAATTAGCTCTTGAGTCAGACTATATGATTGTTGTAGGATCAAAAAATAGCTCTAATTCAAATAGATTAAAAGAGTTAGGAGAAAAGTGTGGATGTAAATCAATCCTAATCGATGAATTTTCAGATTTAAATCTTGAAGAGCTTTCAGAATATACAAACATTTCTATAACTGCTGGAGCATCTGCGCCAGAATCAAGAGTCATGGAGATTGCTAAATCATTAGAGACTCATATTGGTGCAAGGATAAGAGAATATGGAGAAGATAATGAAAATATATTTTTCAAACTTCCTCCCGAACTGAGATAAATGGAGATAAAGAATCATCTATTTAATAAGATTAGATTTTTAGAATCCCCAAATTTTAATAACAGACCTTTAAAAGAAGAAATTAGATTAATCATTATTCATTCAATAAGTTTACCGCCAAATACATATGGTAATACTTATGTAGAGGACTTCTTTCTCAACAAACTTGATGTTTCGGAACATGATTATTTCAATGAAATAAAAGATTTAAGGGTGTCTTCACACATATATATAAAACGTGATGGAGAAATCATACAGTTTGTTCCTTTTAATAAAAGGGCATGGCATGCTGGAGAATCATCATATATGGGAGTTCCGGATTGTAATAATTATGCTATAGGAATCGAGCTTGAGGGTTCTGATGATGATTTTTTTTCTGATGAGCAATACAATTCATTAATAGTTGCAACGCAAGAAATTCTAAAAGAATATCCTATGATTAAGAAAGATAATATAACCGGACATTCAAATGTAGCGCCCAAAAGGAAGGTGGATCCGGGCAAAAATTTTGAATGGGATAAATATTTGAGTTCATTATGAAAAATCAAAATATTGATAAATATGTTTCGTTTGGTCTTTATGGGTTTGCTTCAGGTTTACCATATGTGCTCATATTCATCACACTAACGGCATGGTTGAGAGATGTTGGTATAAGTCTAACCTTAATAGGCTTTGTTAGTTGGATAATGCTTACATATTCATTTAAATTTATATGGGCGCCTCTAGTAGACAGATTCTCAATACCATTTTTAAATAAATTTGGATCGAGAAGAAGTTGGGTTATTTTAATGCAGATTATTATTATTTTTGGTCTATTAGTTTTATCAAGAATAAATCCCTTATCGAGCTTTAATATTTTTGCTTTTGTTGCATTTACTATTGCATTTGCTGGTTCAGTGCAAGATATTGCAATAGATGCTTTGAGAATAGAGAGCGCAAAGTTGGAGGATCAAGGCAATTTAGCTGCAGGATATCAATTAGGATATAGGTTAGCGATTCTAGTTGGCTCCTCATTAGCATTAATTCTTGCCGAAAATACCTCTTGGTCTTATGTATATCAGTCTATGTCAATATTTATGGCTTTAAATATTGTTCTTTGCATACTAACTTCCTATGAAAATGAAAACATTATTCTTAAGAAATTAAGTCTCGAAGAAACTGTTTCAGCCCCCTTGGAAGATTTTTTTGGAAGATTCGGCACTCAAATGGCATGCATTCTTCTTTTAATTGTAGCAACTTATAGATTAACGGATATTGTCATGGGACCCATGGCCAATCCTTTTTATCTTGATATGGGTTATACACTTTCTGAGATAGGTGCAGTTATTAAAGTAGTTGGACTTATTTTTGCAATGGCGGGTGTTTTTGTTGGCGGTATTTTTATAAAGAAAATAGGCCTCTATAAATCATTATTAATTGGCGCTATATTTGTAATGTGCACCAATCTATGTTTCTCATACGCCTCTATAAATGATAAAAGCTTATTTTTGTTAGCTAGCATAGTTGGTGCAGATAGCTTTGCTGCAGGTATTGTTGGGACGGTTAATATAGCTTTTCTTACAAGCCTAGTATCAAAAAAATATACTGGTTTTCAATATGCCTTGCTCACATCTCTAATGGCTATAATTGGAAAATTCTTTGGAGGATTTTCAGGAGTATTAGTTGAAAATTTACAAAGTTTATATGGTTTTAATTATGGGTGGATGAGTTTCTATATCTTTACCTCTTTATTGGCTATTCCGGCTATTTTAATGATCTATTTTAATAAAACTTTTTTTATAAATGCAGAAGATAAGAAAAATTAGATTAATTTTTATAGCATCTTTAATCATTGTGTTTTATTTAAGCGTAGTTCCTGCTTCAAATATCCCTAATTTTGCAATGTTATCTTACATATCAGATAAAGCAGTTCATGCTGTAATTTATTCCTACTTAGCAATAATGGGACTTATCAGTAAATATAAATTGTCTGAATTTACAATGATTATTTGTATTTTCTGTTTTGGTCTAATTATTGAAATAATTCATATTTTTCACCCATATAGATTTTTTGAGTATTTTGACTTACTTGCAAACCTAATTGGAGTTACAATTGCGCTTCTAATTTTTAGATTAAAAAATAAAACAAGCTATTGATTTATATTTTTTAGCCCATAATTATTGGTTAATATATTTTAGATATTTATATGGAGAGATAAATGAAATTAAGACCTTTGCATGATAACGTTCTTGTTAAAAGAACTGAAGAAGAGGAAACATCGTCGGGAGGTATAATACTTTCTGGTTCCGCTAAGGAAAAGCCTTCACAAGGTGAAGTGGTTGCTGTGGGGCCTGGCAAGACATCAGATTCTGGTGATTCTGTATCTATGAATGTTTCTGTTGGTGATACAGTTATTTTCGGTCAATATGGCGGAAATGAAATTAAATTAAACGGAGAAGATTATCTTATTCTTAGTGAAAAAGATATTTTCGGTGTTGTTGAATAATAAACTTATATTAGGGAGATAAAATATGTCAGCTAAAGATGTAAAGTTCGGTGATAATGCAAGATCTCAAATGCTTGATGGTGTCAATACTCTTGCAAATGCAGTAAAAGTTACACTAGGGCCAAAAGGCAGGAATGTTGTTTTAGATAAATCATTTGGTGCTCCAACAGTAACTAAAGATGGTGTTTCAGTTGCCAAAGAGATTGAGCTTGAAAATAAATTTGAAAATATGGGAGCACAAATGCTAAAGCAAGTTGCTTCTCAGACCTCAGATGAGGCTGGAGATGGAACAACTACTGCTACAGTTCTAGCTCAATCAATAGTAAATGAAGGAAATAAAGCAGTTGCTGCAGGAATGAATCCTATGGATCTTAAAAGAGGTATCGACAAAGCTGTTGCAAGCGCTGTTGATTATGTGAAAGGTTTAAGTGTTCCTTGCACTGATGATAAGGCTATATCTCAAGTCGGCACAATTTCAGCCAATGGTGATACAGCTGTAGGTGAAATCATTGCTGAAGCTATGGAGAAAGTCGGAAAAGAAGGTGTTATAACTGTAGAAGAGGGTAGCGGTATTGAGAATGAATTAGATGTTGTTGAAGGAATGCAATTTGATAGAGGCTATCTATCTCCTTACTTTATTACCAATCAAGACAACATGACAGTTGAACTAGACTCACCTTATATTTTGCTTTTTGATAAAAAAATATCAAATATTAGGGACCTATTGCCTTTGTTAGAGTCAGTGGCAAAAGCTGGAAAGCCTTTATTGATTATTGCTGAAGATATTGAAGGTGAAGCTCTTGCAACACTTGTTGTCAATAATTTAAGAGGTATTGTTAAAGCTGCAGCATGCAAAGCGCCAGGCTTTGGTGACAGAAGAAAAGCTATGCTTGAAGATATAGCAATTTTAACAGGCGGAACTGTGATTTCTGAAGAGGTTGGGCTTTCGTTAGAGGGGGCTACTGTTGAAGATCTAGGCACATCAAAAAGAGTTGTTTTAAATAAAGATAATGCAACTATTATAGATGGGGCTGGCGATGAAAATTCAATAGCTACACGAGTTAATCAAATTAGAGCTCAGGTCGAAGAAACATCATCAGACTATGACAAAGAAAAATTACAAGAAAGAGTAGCCAAACTTGCTGGAGGAGTTGCTGTTATTAAAGTTGGTGCTGGTTCTGAAGTAGAAATGAAAGAGAAAAAGGCTAGAGTTGAAGACGCGCTTCATTCAACTAGAGCTGCTGTTGAAGAAGGAGTTGTCCCTGGTGGAGGTTCTGCTTTAATCAGATGTTTAGAAGCTGTTGAAAAACTTAAAGGTGATAACGATGACCAAAATGTTGGCATTAATATCGCTAGAAAGGCTTTTGAAGCACCTCTAAGACAAATAGTTTCTAACGCAGGAGAAGAACCTTCAGTAATTGTTAATAAAGTTATTGATGGCAAAGATTCATTTGGTTTCAATGCTGCTTCTGGTGAATTTGGAGATATGATTGAGATGGGAATTCTTGATCCTGCAAAAGTTACAAGAACTGCGCTTCAAGCTGCAGGTTCAGTTGCCGGAATGATGATTACAACTGAAGCTATGGTTACTGATATACCTAAAGATGAAGCTCCAATGCCACCAATGCCAGACATGGGAGGAATGGGCGGCATGGGCGGCATGATGTAACATAAAAATTATTAAAAAAAATGGGGCTTTTTGCCCCATTTTTATTTTATTAATTTAATATAGGAGATATTATAAATTTTATTTTTGGAGTATAAAATGAGAATTATTTATTTATTGCCAATATTCTCTATGAGTTTATTTGCCCATTCTAATAATAATATTCTGCACTATCACTATGCTGAATATCTATTTTATTTACTTGTAGGCGTTACTATTTTAAGAATTTTTTTAAGGAGAGTTAATTAATATGAAGATTAAAGAAGTACGAGCACATTGCGATATTCCATGCGCTGTCTATGATCCAAGCGTTGCTCAATACGCAGCTTTGAGTGTAGTTAGGTTTTTAGATTTAATAGGTGAAATACCAGATAGTATTGAATCCAAAAAAGATTTAGCGCACTTGTCTAGACTAGTTCAGCAAAAAGAAGAACATGCTATTGAAGTCAAGGATGCTGTCAGAACTATATGGGGGGATTATTTTAAACAGCCTCATATGGAAAAATATCCAGAAATACATGATCTGTCTCATTCCATTATGATGATAGCTTCAAAATGTAAGCAAGATATTGATAGACAAAATGGAGTTGACTTAGTTGAAAAGGTTAATAGATTTGCTGAAATTTTCTGGGCAACAAAAGATGTTAGCACCGAAAGCAAGAAATCTCTTAACCCTCCACATATGGATATTATTGTTCCAGTATTAGGTGATTAGTTTTTTCAGAGTTAGGGGCCCAAGTATGGCACCGAATTTTAATGATCAAGACCTGGTAATTACCGCTAAATTTTTAAATAAAATAAAGGTAAATGATGTGGTTGTAATAGATATTCCTAAATATGGAGCTGTTTTAAAGAGAGTTAAGTTTTTAAATGATAATGAGATAGAGGTTATTGGTGATAATAAAGAATATAAATCGCCAATATACGGTATGAAATATAATAAAGATTATATAGTTGGCAAAGTATTATATAAATTTTAGATCTGCTGTATTTTAATTTTAGAGATTAAGTTCTCATCTAATTCTAATATCTCAAATCTATATTTTTCAATCTCGAGGCACAAACTTGCTTGTGGAATCTGATCTAATTGCTCTGTAATCAATCCATTGATGGTTTTAGAATTATATTCAGGCATATCCCAGCCTAGATAATTGTTAAGATCTCTTATTCTTGAATTACCATCAGTTAGAATAGAGCCATCCTCCAGTTTTACAAATTCTCTTTCTAGCTCATCTCGATCAGATCCAAACTTCCCTACTATTTCTTTAAAGATGTCCTCAATAGATATAAGTCCCTGGATTTCACCATATTCATCTACTACAAATGCAATAGACTCATCATTAGAAATAAATTCCTTAAGCTGTTTCATTAACTGAGTTGATTGAGATACATAATAAGTTCTTTTTAAAACATGATTAAGATCTTTATTCATTTCTAGGGCTTCTAAAAATGTATGTGAATCTTTTAAATGAAGAATGCCTATAATTTTTTCAATTGAGCCATCAAAAACTGGCAGTCTGGAATACTGAGTTGACTCTATAATTTGAATTGCTTCATCATGATCATGATTAATATCTATGCCAATAACTTCAGCTGTTGGTAGCATCATATCCTCTACAACCAGCTCTTCCATTCCAAGAACAGAAGAGAGCATTTTTCTATACGTTTGTGGAATCAAGTCTCCCGATTCATCAAGCAAAGTTCGGAGCTCCTCTGTATTAAGATTGTCATTCAAGTTTGCATCTTTTGCATTTAATTTAAACAACCTAAGCAGAAAGCTGCTAACAAGGTTAGTTATAAATATTAGTGGCTTAAAAATATATACAAGAATCTTTAAGAAGATCGATGACCTTGTTGCTACACTTTCTGGTTTTATAGCTGCTATGGTTTTTGGAGTTATCTCAGAAAAAATTAAAATAACAATAGTAAGAATAATCGATCCCAGTAAAACGTTACCCCCAAAGTACTCAATCATAATTATGGTAACAATTGCTGATGCTAATATATTTGCAAAGTTATTTCCCACCAAAATAGCAGATAATAATTGATCTGGTTTCTTAAGGAGTTCAAGCGCTCTTTTTGCGCTATTTTTTGATTTCTTTGATAAATTTTTTAATTTGATTTTATTTGCAGCCATCATTCCAGTTTCAGAGCCTGAAAAAAACCCACTTAATACTAATAAAAATATTAATGAAGAAATTAAGAACATTAAAGAGGCTTCTTCTGGCATTACAGTTCTATTAAATATGAATTCATATAATAAGCAGCTAAAACTGCCCACATAGCAACAAACAAGCTTCTAGTAGCATACTTTGTGGGGAAATTAAAAAACTTTATACCAACCAATGTGACAACATATATCAACCATGCAATAAAAGTAAATATTGCTTTAAAAATTAGATTAGCAGTAAATATAGATTGCATGCTCAGACCAGATATAAGAGCTAAAGACAAAAAGACCAGACCAATACCCAACATTTTAAATACGATTTTATATCCCTTTTCAACTGGAAATATTTCACTACTCGTAATCTCACCTTTCTTTATTTTTCTCACCTTTCTTTCAAGAATAATTATTTCGTTATATGCAATAAACAGGAATAACAAGCTTAAACCTGTAACTATAAAATGAATTGTAGCTAGGACATTTAGAACCTCATATGTACTTAAATATAATATGACATACGATAATGCTGAGAGAATTGAAGAAAAGTATAAAGATTTCTCAGATCTATTAAAGATCCTAATAATAAAATATATAACTATGCTTATAGTTACTTGGGCAATAAAACTCATGAATAAATAAGATTAATTAAAACTTTGCATAATAATACTATCAATATT
>CEVX01015937.1_pt1 | contig 27328 bp, 29 predicted proteins | sample 356561 | NCBI WGS metagenome assembly CEVX01 (sample SAMEA2623886, study PRJEB7988) | marine metagenome | biome: marine biome (ENVO:00000447); feature: surface water layer (ENVO:00002042); material: "saline water (ENVO:00002010), including plankton (ENVO:xxxxxxxx)" | depth 5 m | reverse complement strand
TGGAATAAACTGTTCTAGTAAATTATAGTTTTTTTCATATAGATTATCGTTTGTTACCATAATCGTCTCTTGTTTATTATACCCTTTTTATATAAAGGCTTTATCTAGTTATCGTATTTTAGAGACAAAAAATTTCAATGAAATTATTAAAAAAAACCAAAACATGAGCATATCATATTATTTTAGATCAGGAAAAAGACGATATTCTACCTGTTCGATAATAGCATGAAGAACTAACATATGAATTTCCTGAATACGATCTGAAGTTTTTTCAGTAATAAACACTTCATAATCAGCAAGTCCCTTTAAAGTCCCACCTGTTTTACCGTTAAAAATAACCGTTTTCATTTTTTTAGCTTGAGCTTCTTGAAAAGCATTCACAATATTTTGAGAATTACCGCTAGTAGTTAACGCTAAAAACACATCATTTTCGTTACCAAATGCTTCAACACCACGTTGAAAAATAGCGTCAAAACCAAAATCATTAGCAACACAGGTAATATGACTTGGATCAGCTAAAGCTAAAACAGGAAGCGCTGGTCTATTTTTGTTAAATCGACCGGTAAACTCTTCTGCAAAATGCATCGCATCACAACAACTCCCACCATTTCCACAAACAAGAATTTTATGATTATGTTGAAAAGTAGCAACAAATAACGAAATAATATTATCAATAACAGATAAAGTATGTTCATCTGCTAAAAGTGTATCAATAGAATTACGAGCTACATGTAAAGAGTCTTTTATATCAGACATATAACAAGTTACTCAGAACCAAGAGCTGAGAACAAGTAATCTTTATTAAGTTGCGCAATATATTTAACAGAAATTCCTTTTGGACAAGCAACTTCACATTGATATTCATTCGAACACCCACCAAAACCCTCTTTAACCATTTGTTTAACCATAGATAACACTCTTTTTTTAGATTCAGGTTTACCCTGAGGTAACGAAGATAGATGACTAACCTTAGCAGACATCATTAACATAGCAGATGCATTTGGACACGCTGCAACACAAGCCGCACACCCAATACATTGTGCTGCATCAAACGCTTGATCAGCATCTTTCTTAGCAATAGGAATAGAATTAGCATCAGGAGCACTACCAGTACGAACAGAAATATATCCCCCTGCTTGAATAATCCGATCCAAAGCTGAGCGATCAACAACCAAATCTTTTATAATAGGAAGTGCCCGTGCTCTAAAAGGTTCAAGAATAATGGTATCACCATCAGCAAACGATCGCATATGAAGTTGACATAACGTCACTTTATCACGAGGACCATGCGCTTCTCCATTAACTACAGCACCACATGTTCCACAAATACCTTCTCTACAATCATGGGCAAATGCAATAGGTTCATTACCTTTTTTAATTAAATCTTCATTAACAACATCTAACATTTCTAAAAAAGAAGCATCTGTATCTATATTTTCAGCTAAATACGTTTTAAAAAAACCTTTTTCATCCGGTCCATTTTGGCGCCAAACCATTAAATTTAGAGAAATTGTTTTCATTTTATTTATAACTCCTAACAGAGGGTTGAACATTTTCAAACTCTAATTCTTCGATATGCAACTCTGGTATATTATCTATACCCTTAAATTCCCAAGCAAAAACATTTGTATACGATTCATCATCACGTAAAGCCTCCCCTTCAGGAGTTTGACTATCTTCACGAAAATGACCACCACATGACTCTTTTCGTTCTAAAGCATCTCGACACATTGTTTCAGCAAACTCTAAAAAATCAGCAACACGTAACGCCTTTTCTAACGTTTGATTAAACTCATTATTAGAACCCGTAACAATAACATCTTTCCAAAAACGTTTCCTAATTTCAGGAATACGTTTAATTGCTTCCTTTAAACCTTCCTCATTACGAGACATGCCACATTTATCCCACATTAACAAACCTAATTCCCGATGAAATTCATCAACCGTTTTAGTACCTCTAACCGCCAACAATGTCTTAATACGTTCCATAACATCTTTTTCAGCAGTCAAAAACGACTCATGTTCAACAGTAACAGGCTCTAAATCAACATTGGCCAAATAATTTCCTAATGTATATGAAATCACAAAATAACCATCTGCTAAACCCTGCATCAACGCACTAGCACCTAAACGATTCGCGCCATGATCAGAAAAATTAGCTTCTCCAAGAACAAATAAACCTTCAACATTCGACATCAAATTATAATCCACCCATAATCCACCCATAGTGTAATGAACCGCAGGATAAATCATCATTGGTTCTTCGTAAGGATTAGAATCTGTAATACTATGATACATATCAAATAAATTCCCATAACGCGCTTCAATAGCATCTTTTCCCAAACGTTCAATAGAATCTCTAAAATCTAAATAAACAGCTAATTTGGTAGGGCCAACACCTCGTCCTTCATCACAAACATATTTAGCATTTCTAGAAGCTAAATCTCGAGGAACAAGATTTCCAAAACTAGGATATTTACGTTCTAAATAATAATCACGTTCGTCTTCTGGAATATCATTAGGATGACGATCATCACCAACTTTTTTAGGAACCCAAACTCTACCATCGTTTCGTAACGATTCACTCATTAATGTTAATTTAGATTGATACTCACCATGAACAGGAATACATGTAGGATGAATTTGTGTATAACAAGGATTAGCAAAATAAGCACCTCGTTTATGAGCTTTCCAAGCAGCAGTCACATTAGACCCCATCGCATTTGTCGACAAATAAAAGACATTCCCATAACCACCTGAACAAAGTAAAACCGCATCTGCAAAATGACTTGTTATCTCACCTGTTTTTAAATTTCTTGTAACAATCCCTCTAGCTTTTCCATCTACAATGACTACATCCATCATTTCATGTTCTGTATACATCGTTACACCACCAGAATTAACCTGTTTCATTAACGCAGAGTAAGCACCTAATAAAAGTTGCTGACCTGTTTGACCTTTAGCATAAAACGTACGAGATACTTGAGCCCCCCCAAACGATCGATTATCTAACAATCCACCATATTCACGAGCAAAAGGAACACCTTGAGCAACACATTGATCAATAATATTAACACTAATTTCAGCTAAACGGTGAACATTCGCTTCTCTAGCACGAAAATCACCACCTTTGATGGTGTCATAAAACAAACGATAGACACTATCACCATCATTTTGATAATTTTTAGCAGCATTAATACCACCTTGAGCCGCAATACTGTGAGCTCTTCTAGGGGTATCATGAAAACAAAAGGTATGAACTTGATAACCAAGTTCTGATAACGTTGCCGAAGCACTAGCTCCCGCTAAACCCGTTCCCACAACAATAACTTTATATTTTCGTTTATTCGCAGGATTTACCAACTTCATATTAAATTTGTGCTGAGTCCACTTATCAGATAACTCACCTTCTGGAATGTTTGAGTTTAAAGATTTATTAGCCGACATATATTTCCCAACCTAAATGATGATGCAAAAAAACATAAACAGGAATAATAGAAAAACCAAATGCAACAAAAGCCCCCATACCCCAACTAATTTTCTGGATAATTGGTGTATAAACTTGGTGATAAAAACCAAACGTATGTAAAACACTCTGAACGCCATGAATTAAATGAAAACCAATAGCAAACATAGTTACAATATAAAAAACAGAACGAAGAGGGTTAATAAAATAATTATAAACGTGCCCATATAAACCATAATAAACACCATCAATCACAGAATTGTCAGCCGTATGAGGCGTAAACGTAAAATCAAATAAATGAACAAAAATATAAACAAAAATTAATAATCCAGAATAACGCATAGTTTGAGTAAATAAAGATCGTGTTTTTTTATGAATAGGAACAGTATAACTATGTTCACGAGCCTTTTTATTAACAATAACCAAATAAATAACTAAAGAAAAATGCATTAAAAACATAAAAAGCAAACCCAATCTCATAATCCATAATATTGGGCCCAAACTATGTAATTTATGAGCATAAGAATTTAAGGCAACCGGACCCGAAAAAATCAAAAAATTTCCTAGCAGATGTGCAATTAAAAAGCCAACCATAGCTAAACCTGAAAGAGCAACTAACTGTTTTATTCCTACTAACGATAAAGATAATTTACTAAACATAATATAAATTTATACCCAAATTTATTTGATTTAAAACGAGCACAATTATACTACTTTTCAAGCAAGAAGACAAGCTGAGCAATAACTAAAAAAATATTAAATCTTGAATTCTAAAATTTACTATAACACAATATAAGGGAAATCAGGAGGAAACTATGAAACGAATAGAACATGATACAATGGGATCCATAGAAGTGCCAAAAGAAGCTTACTATGGCGCACAATCCGCTCGATCATTAAAAAACTTTGATATTGGAATAGAAACATTTTCTAGAACATTTATCGAATCATTCGGGATTTTAAAAAAAGCATGTGCAAAAGCTAATTTTGAATCCAATACAATGAAAGAAGAAACCTATAACCTAATTGCTCAAGCAGCAGATGAAGTCATTGAAGGTAAATTAGATAACCATTTTCCTTTATCCGTATGGCAAACAGGTAGTGGAACACAAACAAACATGAACGCAAATGAAGTTATTTCAAATAGAGCCATTGAATTAGCTAATGGAGAAATTGGAAGTAAAAAACCTGTTCATCCTAATGATGATGTAAACAAATCTCAGTCATCTAACGACACATTTCCAACAGCAATGCACATAGCAATTGCTTTAGAAACACAACGAAATTTAATTCCTCAATTAAATAAACTCATAAAAACCTTATTAGAAAAAACAAAGCAATTTAATGAAATTGTCAAAATTGGCAGAACTCATTTAATGGATGCAACACCTATTACAATAGGCCAAGAATTTTCTGGCTATGTAACACAACTACAAAATGCATTATCTCGAATAGAGCATAACATTGATTTCATTTATGAATTAGCAATAGGTGGAACCGCCGTAGGAACAGGATTAAATACACCAAAAGACTTTGATAAAACAGTATGTAAACATATCGCAACCTTTAGTAAATTACCATTTAAACCAGCTCCAAACAAATTTGAAGCACTATCAGCCCATGATGCCATCGTTAATTTTCATGGGGCATTAAAAACATTAGCCTGTGCTTTACATAAAATAGCAAACGATATCCGCTGGTCTGCATCAGGACCACGATGTGGAATCGGCGAATTAACCTTACCCGCAAACGAACCAGGATCGTCTATTATGCCAGGAAAAGTAAACCCAACACAATGTGAAGCATTAACCATGATAGCGGCACAAGTCATTGGAAATGATACAACAATAGCCTTTTCAGGTGCCTCTGGAAATTTTCAACTCAATGTTTATAATCCCGTTATTATTTACAATGCACTGCAATCCATAACATTATTAAGTGATGGCATGAACAGTTTTAATGATAACTGTGTGATTGGAATAGAAGCAAACATCCCAAATATCAAAAAGAATCTAGTAAATTCATTGATGTTAGTAACAGCATTAAACCCACATATTGGGTATGATAACGCTGCAAAAATCGCAAAAAAAGCTTATACCGATAATACAACCCTTAAAAAAGCTGCTCAAGAATTAAATTTACTAAGTGAAGAAGAATTTGATAAGCTGGTAGTTCCTGAAAAAATGATAGGAAACTAAAGTGAGATTATTAATTATTCTCTTATTGTTATTAAGTACACAAGTAAGTGCAAAAAACATTTTTAAAGAATTAAAAAGCGAAGAAATTTTATTACTAACAGGAAAAAATTATCAAATTGCGACTCAAATTGGATCATCGTCATTTAAAAGCAATTTTCAAAACACATTTGGGATAAAAATCCCAATTAATAACACAAGCTTATTAGGATGTAATATTGAGTTTTATAGTTTAATCCCAAATAATTCAACAAGTAATCGAGAATATAAAGTTCGAGCAATTACGCCCACTTACACAACCCAATTTAAAAAAACACAAAAATCACAATACTTTTATGGAATTAAAACACCAATACAAATAATTTTATATAAAGAATCAGGAACCATTGATACTGGAGATGAACAATTAACAGCATTCGGATTAGAATCATTTATAGGAAGTTCCATCACTATTTATAAAACGTTATCACTACAATTAGAATTTGGAACACTAATAAGCTATCTACCTAAATTAATTCATCAATCTAATACAACACCAGAAAAAAACAAACTATATTATTTACCAAAGTTTTCACTATCAATAATTTTTTAACAACTAAAATCTAAACCCAATACTATTAGCAAAAATAACAGGATATCCAGGAACAGTTGCAAAAACAACACTCAAATTAGGCTTTATTTTCCATTCAACTTCTATATCACCCCCATACCATAAAAAAGCTTTTTCAAGCCGATCAGAATGATAGGTTTCTCCATAAAAAGAACTTCCTTCATAAGTATCTCTATGAAGCCACCAATTTTGACGCCAAATAAATGATGGGCCAAACCCTAATCTAACATAAAAATTATCAAATTTTCGAGCATTAATACGAAACCCTAAATGAAAAAAACCAGCCGCTAAATGTCCTGAGTCACGATACACAGAAACCGCACTTCTAATAACAAACCAATTTGCTAAATAAAAATCACGGTCCACCTGTAACCCAGGATGAAAAAACCAATCTTTCTCAAAATGGCTAGAGTAACCATAAAATTTCAGATTATAATCAACTTCTTTTGCAAGAAAACCTCCTTGCAAAAAAAGAAGCCAAGCAATAATTATATAAATAAACCCTTTTTTAAAGAGCCTACACACCACCATAATTCATTAAACTTGAGACGCTAACGCTTTAACAGCTGAAACAGATTCTTGTAAAGCTGATAATTCTGACTGATTAAGATCTAATTCGATAACACGGCGAACCCCCTCTCGTCCTAATTCAACTGGAACGCCACAATATAAATTATCAACACCATACTGACCTTGTAATAAAGCACAACATGGTAAAATACGACCCGAATCAAGCAAAACTGCTTCAACCATAGCAACAGACGATGCAGAAGGTGCATAAAAAGCAGAACCTGTTTTTAAATATTTAACAATTTCAGCACCACCATGACGGGTTCTATCATTAATCGCATCAATGGTTTGAGCATCTAACAATTCTGTAATAGCAATACCATTAACAGTAGAATATTGAGGAACAGGAACCATAGTATCACCATGACCACCTAAAACCATAGGTCGTACATCTTTAATCGAACAATTAAGCGCTTCTGCAATAAAACAAGCATATCGAGATGAATCTAGAACACCAGCCATTCCAAACACTCTATTAGGATCCAACCCTGACTTTTGCCAAGCTAATTGTGTCATAACATCAAGAGGGTTAGAAACAACAATAATAATAGCATCCGGAGATTGAGCAACAATTTGTTCAGTAACTGATCCAACAATATTAGCATTTGTATTTAATAAATCATCACGACTCATACCTGGTTTTCTTGCTATTCCAGCTGTAATAACAACAACATCAGAACCCGCTGTATCATCATAGTTATTCGTTCCAATAATAGACGTATCAAACCCTTCTGTTGCAGCTGACTGCATCATATCCAACGCTTTTCCCTGAGGTAACCCCTCAACAATATCAATTAAAACAACATCTGCTAATTGTTTTTCTACAATTCGCTGAGCAGCAGTCGCTCCAACATTTCCAGCGCCTACAACAGTTACTTTTGCTTTTTTCATAATTTTACTCCTTTTAATACTTTTCCATCGTTCGTTCAATAGAATCTGCCCAATTTAAAATACCCCCATCTAACCCCTTTAAATTCAAAAAACCTTTTTCTGACATAATCGTAGCAGCTTCATTACTAACTTTACCTTCTTTGCAAATGAGAATATATTCTTTTTGTTGATCAAAGTCAGTAATATGTTCACCAAATTCTGATAAAGGAACTAAAATAGATCCATCAATATGACAAATTTCAAATTCTTCAGGTTCTCTCACATCCAATAATGTAATACGATCCTGAGATTTAAGTTTATCACGCAATTCATAAGGAGTAATCATCGATATACTATCATCATTAATATTATTATCTTGTAAATTATCCTCAGTCATAAAATACTCCTTTTAATATTTATTCAACGCCGTATCAATATTATCCGCCCAAGATAAAATACCACCTGCTAAATTAACTACATTCTGAAATCCATATTCTTTCATCATAGCAACAGCTCGAGCACTACGACCGCCACTTTTACAATGAACTACATAAGATTTGGATTTATCTAGTGATTCTAACGAATCTTCTAAATCTCCCATAGGAATCAGTACCGCTGATTCAATAGAACAAATATCATATTCATGAGGTTCACGAACATCAATTAATTCAAATGTATCTTCTTTATCAAATTTTTCTTTTAAATCAAAAACCGTAATATCATCAACATCATTATTAGTCATTTCATTTACTCCACAAAATTGATTATAATCTATGAGTTCCTTAATCTCATAGTCATTTCGTTTCTTGATAGAAACCTCTCTAAAACTTAATTGTAACGCATCAAATAAAATTAGTCTTCCTGAAGCTATATTACCTATATTAAGTAAAACCTTAATCACCTCATTAGCCTGCAATGTAGCAACAACACCTGGCAATACCCCCAACACACCCCCTTCAGCACAGGAAGGAACAAGACCCGGTGGTGGAGGTTCTTGATACAAACAACGGTAATTAGGTCCATCCTGATAATTAAAAACCGTTATTTGCCCTTCAAAACGAAAAATGGATCCATACACATTTGGTTTTCCAGCTAAGACACAAGCATCATTCACTAAGTAACGTGTTGCAAAATTATCCGTTCCATCAGCAATAACATCATATTGAGAAAATAACTCAATAGCATTATCCGAAGTTAACGGTTCTTGATATGTATTAACATGAATATGTGGATTTAAATCTAACAATTTTTGCTTGGCAACATCCACCTTAGACTTCCCAATATCAGATGTTGCATACAAAACTTGTCGTTGCAAATTAGATTCATCAACAACATCAAAATCAATAATTCCAATTGTACCAACACCAGCTGCCGCAAGATACGTTAATAAAGGACACCCTAATCCACCCGCACCAACAACCAAAACAGAACTAGCTTTCAACGTTTCCTGTCCTAACTTCCCTACTTCAGGCAAAATCAAATGACGAGAATAACGACTTAACTCAGATTGAGATAAACTCATACAGCCCCTCCTGCAATCGCAGGAACAATAGAAATACAATCTCCATCAGATAAAACCGTTTTTTCTCCATCTAAATCTCGAATATCAGTATCATTAATATAAAAATTAACAAACTTTCTTAATGTACCACTATCATCCACTAAATAAACCTTTAGTTTAGGGTAAGACTCAACCAAACTTCCAATAATAGTATTAACATCCCCATCAACATCAACCATTAATTCAGTTTGCTGATTAACAGAAGGTCTTAAGGGAGTTGGAATTAAAATTTTAATAGCCATTTATCACGCCTCCAATAATTGAATAAAAATTATATCATAATAATTATTTTATCAAAGTAACAAACTAAAACTTATATTTCAAAAATCACATCACTTAAAAACGAAAATTCTTCAACAGAAACAACAGAAATATGATGAGATCGATCCAATTGCATACTATGATCTAACAAAATTTGATTATTAGTTACAAAATAATCACAGCGATATAATTTATGAGCAGCCAAATGTTTACAAATAATAAAAATATCTTGATCAGAATAAGAATTATGAAGAAATATTGGAGATAATATTTCAGTCAACTCTTGTGTTAATAATGAAAAACGCCTATTAAGAGATCGTAATGATTCAATTTTAGAATAATTAAAAAAAGGAATGTCACGACACCAGCGATAAAAAACTGGCTTAATAACAACTGTTTTATCGCCTCTATTAAATCCCATTCGAAAAACATTTAAAACCCAAGAAAAAAACAACGATATTCTTGATGATTCTTCCATAAAACCAGCTTCAATCTCTTCATCCGAAAGAACAAGATCATACACTAAAAATAAATTAATCTCCTTCTTTTGATATCTAACAAAAACATCCTTAAATACTTGAAAAATATTACCTGAAAATTGATACGTATCTAAAGAAACAGAAACATCAGCTTTTGGAGAAAAAAGAACAGGCTTTTTCTTTTTAAAAATCATCGAATAACTAATGTTTCATCAACAAAAACATGAGTATCTAATGACAACTCAAAAGACTTAAAGTCAGTTGGTTCTCCATCATAAACCGCTTGAATAATATAAGAAAAAAAAGGCCAAGCATATTCTAAATCCGTTTCTGACGGAATAGCAGGGTGATCTGGATGAGAATGATAAAACCCTAACAACGTCATACCCAATTCATCCGCTTTAGCTTCTAAAAAACGATAATCATCAGCTGTAATTTTAAATCGTCGACGTTTATCTTCATCTGACTGATTCACAATATCAAAACAAGATAAAACTTCCTTAGATCCATTATCTAAAACCTTTCCTAACATAGCACCACAACACTCATAAGGATAAGCTGCAATACTTTGAAGCTTTATTTCAGAAAAATGGGTTTTCGATACAATAATCATCATCATTCCAAAATGAATCTTGTAAATATTTCGCAGCATTATCAGGAAAAACAGTAACAACCACTCCCGTATCTAAACGCTGCGAAAGTCGATGCGCTAACACTAAATTAGCAGCAGAACTAGGAGATAATGCTAAACCTAAATGACAAAACGCAGCACGTGCATAACAATAAGCATCATGTGTCCCAACATACCCATCTTCATCAGCCAAAGAACTATCATAAATACCAGGTACAATAGCTGTAGGCATATGCTTCCAACCTTCTAATCCATGCATAGGACTATCCGGCTGAACGGACATACAAAACACACCTTTTTCTTTTAAAAACCGACTAGTCCCCACAAAGGTACCCGATGTTCCTAGACCAGCTACAAAATGAGTGACTTTCTCCTTAGTTTGATTCCAAATTTCAGGTCCTGTCGATTCATAATGAGCTTTCCAATTATACTCATTATTATACTGATCAGGGTAATAATACATATCAGGAAATTGTGCTACCAACGTTTCAACCATCTTTTGAGCGCCATCTGTCCCTTCTAGAGGAGAAGAATAATGTATTTTTGCACCATAATTCTTTAACAGTAACTTTCGTTCAACAGATGCATTTTCAGGAAGTACCAACTCAATAGGAATTTGATAATAAGCTCCTAACATAGCATAAGCTAATCCTGTATTACCACTTGTTGCATCAATTAAAATTTTATTATGTAATTCACCCGAATCAAAAGCATGTTTAAACATAAAAAAAGCAGCTCTATCTTTAACTGAACCACTGGGATTATACCATTCACATTTTGCAAAAATTTTAACAGTATCTGAACACTTATGTTTAATTTCTAATAATGGCGTATTACCAACTAAATCATGAAGTTGTTGAACCTGAGAAGTATCCTTCTTAGATAATATAGTCATTTAATAAATCATCCAAATCTTTTTGCTTTTGATTCTTTGTTGCATCTAAAACCAGTTTATCATACATTGGTTTTTCAGCCTTATAAACAAGTCCAAAAACATTAGGAACATCTTTCGAAATAGCCATAGCATTTTCATAAGAATGAGGAGAATATGATTGAACCTTTGCATCAGGAGCCGATTTACTATCAGCCGCAATACCAGCCTGTTCATCAACTAAAAACGTAAGCCAAGATGAATCTTGAAAGTTCCAAGCACTAGGATTAAATTTAGGACAGCGTTGAGCAATATGAACAAAAGAAAATCCAGGATGTTTAAAAGCAGCATCTAATGTCTCTACAAAATGATTTCCCATCCATTCAGCTGTAGTAGCAACAAATGAAGCACCAGCACCTAAAGCAAACGAAATAGGGTTAATAGGCTCAATCATAGCACCTGAAGGATGAGATGGAGTTGGTAATCCCTGACGCGTTGTTGGCGATGTTTGGCTTTTGGTTAACCCATAAATTTGATTATCAAATAACAAATAAACACAATTAAAATTTTTCTTTATTCCATGAAGTAAATGATTTCCCCCGATACTTAAACTATCACCATCTCCTGAATGAATAAATAATTTTAATTCTGGTTTTGCCAAAGCAATACCCAAAGCAATAGGAATAGCTCTTCCATGAATAGAATGAATCCCATAGGTATTCATATAATGAGGAATACGTCCTGAACATCCAATCCCTGAAATATTAACTGTATTTTCACGAAAAATTTGATTTTGAACCATAAATTTTCGTAAACCCACTAAAATCGTATAATCGCCACACCCCGTACACCAACGAGGATCTGAAGACTTTAAGTCTTTCATTGTAACCGGATTCACAACATCAGAATTAGGCATGCTGAACCTCCTTTAAAAAAGCCTGAGCTTTTTCAATTAAATAAATAGGTTTGATTGGTCTTCCTTTAGCTTCACAAATCAACCCCTGTACATCACATAACGTTTCTGAACGCAGCATCATTGAAAACGGAGTAGCCTTTAACGAATCTCCATACGCCATTTCAACCGTAACAACATGTTTATAAGATTGAAAAATATCAGTAAGATTTAAAGGTAAAGGATACACCATTTTAAAATGAAGTCCGCCTACATCAACCCCATCATTCACTAAAGACTGAACAGCTTCTTCAATCGCTCCACGAGAACTCCCCCATCCTACTAACAATAGATCTCCAGAATCAGATCCAAAACGCTCAGGCATTTTTAAAGCATGCCGAACAGCATGAATTTTTTTACTACGAACTTCATGAGCACGATGATTACTATCTGCAGAATATTCAATAGCACCTGAAGAACCTGTATTTAATCCTGTCACGCGTCTCATTTGATCAGGAATACCTGGGCTATTTTGATTTTCTTTTACCATTTCTATCGAATCAGACAAACGATTCATATAAAAATGATCTAAAACAAAATCATCAATTTTACGAACATCATCAAGTTTTGACTGTTTTAATTTATCAACAACACGATAACTAACCGATATCATATAATCACTTAAAATAATAACCGGTAAACGACAAACCTCCGCAATATAACGAGCAACATGTGGAACATAAAAACAATCATCAACATTAGCAACACTAATAACAACCTTAGGACCATCACCATGACTTCCATAAGCAGCTGCAAACAAATCAGTTTGTTCAGTACGCGTAGGCAATCCTGTCGAAGGTCCACCACGTTGAACATCAACCACAATACAAGGTATTTCTGAAGCCACTGATAAACCGATAAATTCTTGTTTAAGCGATAACCCAGGACCAGATGTTGCTGTTATCGCAGGGACACCCGCAAAATAAGATCCAATCACAGTTCCAATCGCTGATATTTCATCCTCAGCTTGATGCAAAACCCCACCATAAGCAGGTAACAAACGAGCCAAGCTATGCATAATACTAGAAGCAGGCGTAATCGGATATCCAGCATATAATCTTATGCCAGCATCAATAACCCCCAAAGCTAATGCTGTATTACCATCTAACAGAACCTTTTCATTTTTATGAGTAATACCCTCAAATAAAAGAGAGTCCGCTTCATCCATAACCTGAGCATTAAAACCAAATTCAAAAATTTGAATATTACTATCTAACTTATCTTTAGGTAATTTTTTAAAAGTTTGTTTAATAAATGATATCAAAAAATCTTTATCAACATTAAACAAACACGCTAATATCCCAAGATAATACATATTTTTTCCATTACCATTCAAAGATTTAATAAGTGCCTCTGCTTCCTCAGAAATCATAAATGAAACAACATTATATCCAGCATCTGCAGCCTTTTTTTCTACAGCCTCATAAGCATCTTGTGCTCTTTTTTTAGATCCTAAATCTAATAAAATTGTACATCCCTCAGTAAATTCTTGATCCTGTAACCGTCTTTCTAACAATATTTCATGCTCAACCAAAACAAGATCACTAAAAGAACCAATATTGGTAATATCAGAATCACTTAAGCGAATAACAGCGCCAGACAAAGAAAAAGGAGTCCGTTTTGGTGGACTAATTTCAGCTGGAATAATCGGTTCAATAAAAACATAAACACCTTTTTTAGCAAAAGCCTTAATTAAAATATCACCGGCTTTTTGAGCTCCATTTCCTGCATCCATCAATAACTCAAATCGAAAATTACTTTTTTTCTGCATAGTTTACACCTTTTTTTCCCATTCGAATATTATACCACATTCAACTCAAAACAAAACATTTTAGTGACTAATAACAAATATATTTCTTTTACAAATTTAACTAATATTTTATGATATAACATACCAATGAAACAACTCAAGAATCACCCAAGCATATCTCCAACCCCCGGTCCTGTAGTCTTATTAATTTTAGATGGAGTAGGAATTGGAAAAAACGATGATAGCAATGCATGCTTTAAAGCCAACACTCCGTTTTTAGATACATTAAAAGATAATCCAATATACTTTGAATTAAAATCACATGGAACAGCTGTTGGTATGCCAACCGATAATGACATGGGAAATAGCGAAGTTGGCCATAATACTCTGGGAGCCGGACGAATCTTCAAACAAGGATCATCACTGGTTAAACAATCTCTGGAATCTAAAGCATTATTTCAAAATAAAACATATAAAGATGGTATTCAAAATTGTATTAATCATAATAGCACCTTACATTTAATAGGATTACTATCAGATGGAAATGTACATAATCACATTGATTATCAAATTCAGCTAATAAAGCAAGCCGTACATGACGGAATAAAAACTATACGACTGCACTGTCTTCTAGATGGCCGAGATGTTGAAGCACGATCAGCTTTAACCTATATCAAAACATTACGTGAACACATTGATCCATTAAAATGTGATATTAAAATAGCCTCAGGTGGAGGTCGTATGATAACAACCATGGATCGTTATAATGCAGACTGGCGAATTGTTGAACGTGGTTATAACGCCCATGTCCATGGAATTGGTCAGCACGTCAATAAAATCGAAGATGCCATTAATCAAGCATACGAAGACCCATCCATCACCGATCAATATATTCCTCCATTCGTAATTACAGATAAAAATGGCCCTATTGGAACAATAAAATCTAACGACACGGTATTTATAACTAACTTTCGAGGTGATAGAGCTATCGAAATTTCTGAAGCATTTGAAAGCAAAAACTTTACAAGATTTGATCGAGGTAATCATCCTAATGTTTTTTTTGCAGGCATGATGCAATACGATGGAGACCGAAATATACCAACTCAATTTTTAGTAGCCCCACCACAAATAGATAATCCTATAAGCAATTACTTATGTGCCAAAAACATTCGATCATTAGCTATATCTGAAACACAAAAATATGGCCATGTAACCTATTTCTGGAATGGTAATAAATCCGGTTACATTAACAAAGAACTAGAAACATTTATTGAAATCAAATCAGATTTAATTCCTTTCGATGAAGCTCCAAACATGAAAGCATATGAAATTACAGATAGAACCATTGAACAATTAAAAACAAAATCTTATCAATTTATTCGTATTAATTTTCCTAATGGAGATATGGTAGGACATACAGGTAATTTTGATGCTACCGTATCCACAATGGAAACCATTGACGAATGTACAAGCAAAATTGTTTCGTTAGTCAATGAATTACAAGGAACAACCATTGTCTTAGCAGATCACGGCAATGCAGATGAAATGTTTACTATAAAAAACGGAAAAAAAATCATTAAAACAGCTCATACTTTAAATCCAGTACCCTGTGCCATCATTACAAAAAACCCTGTTACCTATACAAAAAACACCATTGAAACTCCTGGACTAGCTAATATCGCCTCTACAATTTGCAATTTACTAGGCTATGAAAAGCCTAAAGATTATGAATATTCACTAATTAAATAAAATTAAAGATTAGGTAACGGAAAATGGATACCTTTTTCTATATTTTCATCCTGAAAAATTTTAATATTTTGAAAACGAGATTTTAAAGCAACAACAACATCATCAACAATCTTCTTTGGAACGGATGCTCCCGATGTAATGCCACATCGACGCTTATCATCAAGCCATGAAAAATCTAATTCATCTACCGAATCTATAATATAAGAATCAACCCCTAATGATTCTGACATTTCTCTCAAACGATTACTATTAGAACTCGTAGGCGATCCACAAACAATAATCACATCACAAAAAGCAGCAATGTCACTAACAGAATTTTGACGATTGGTTGTAGCATAACAAATATCCGCTTTAGGCGGACCAATAATATCTGGATAGTGCAATTTTAATTTAGAAATAATAGAATCTGTATCTGACACAGACAACGTAGTTTGTGTTAAAAATCCAATTGGTTTAGTTTCATCTAATTCCAAAAGATCAACATCTTCAACCGTTTCGATAATATGTAATAAACCTTGATCCACATACCCTGATGTTCCTATTAACTCTTGATGTCCTTTATGACCAATTAAAATAGTTTGAACACCTCGCTCCGAAAACCGGACAGCTTGACGATGTATCTTACTGACCAAAGGACAAGTCGCATCAATAATATGTAACCCTCTTTGTTTAGCCTTTACATATTCTTCAGGAGCCGTCCCATGAGCACTAAAAACAACCACATTATCTTCTGGAACATCAGACAAAGCTTCAATAAAAACGACACCTTTCTCTTCAAAATCTTCAATAACAGCCGTATTGTGAACAATTTCATGCCTAACATACAAAGGATTCCCATATTTATGCAAGGCTCGATCAACAACTTCAATAGCACTTGCAACACCAGCACAAAAACCCTGAGTAGCCGCTAAATGAATTTCTTCTAATACCTTAGTTTCAGTTAATTGACTCATAAAAACAAACCTATCACATAAACAAGAGGAATCAATGGTGGATAAAAAATAGTGATAAACAAAATTTTTCGTGCGATCATATCATTTAAATCCAAACAAAACTTATACACATATCCAATCAAACAAATATTTAACAAAGTAACAACATAAATATAAATACCACCTAAATCACCATAAAACAAGGGTAAATAGGTAGCTACAACAAAAAAAATACTTGAAAAAACTAAATAAAAACGAGTACGTCTTCCTGATTCATCATGACCACTCACCATTTTCAAATTAGCTGATTCATAAGATCGTCTATAAATCCAAGCAATCGAAAAAAAGTGAGGTAACTGCCACAAATATAACATTAAAAATAATAATAAAATAAAAAAACTAAAAGACTCCTGAACCATAAACCAACCCGATAAAAGAGGCATTGCTCCAGGAAAAGCACCAATAAATGTATTCATAGAAGAAAAACGTTTTAAGGGAGTATAAACAAAATCATATAAAACAAAAACCAATATCCCATTAAGCAACACTAACCAATTAGTTTTAATATATAAAATTAAAATTCCAATAAACATAAAAGCAATAACCATACATATCACATGAAAACGTGTTAAACGAGCTGTAGGAAGAGGTCTGAATTGTGTCCGCTCCATCAGTCCATCAACATCTTTTTCTAAAACATGATTTAAAGCAGCCGAAGCTGAAAAAACAAAACCAGAACCAAGTAAAAGCCAAAACAAATCTGATATATTCCAGAAAGAAAAATCTAAACCAACACTATAACCAAAAAATGTAGTTAATAAAGCAGAAAATAAAATTCTGATTTTTATCAGATCAAAAAAATCTTTTATCCACACAACCTATAAACCTCTTTTAAAATTATTACTACGTACTACCTTTTGTTTAGCATTAAAAGGATTTGATGAAACAGACAAATCAGTCGTATTCTTATTAACAATTAAATATTTATTTAACTGAGATTCCAAACGTTTAACCTGTAATTGAAAATTTCTTAATTCTAACTCTTTCTTTTTCAAATCAGCATCTAATGTCAAATTCGCAGATTTTAATGATTGAATATCTTTTTGTGATTGCTGCTTATATAAATCTAAGGATTGCTTATATTTATCTTCATAACTTCCAATAGTTTTCTTACGAGTTAAATCTTCAATAGAAGATAATTCCGATGTTAACCGACTAACCTCATCTTGCAAATCCTTAATCTGATCTTGATAATCTTGGAATTGATCATCAACTAAAGTATCTTTCTGAGACAAATCTTCTTTTAAAGAATCTATTTGCCCCAACAAAACGTTTTGTTGTTTCATATGCTTATCTTTTTCAAAATCTAATAAATGATCAAATTCTATTTTCTGATCTCGTTTACATTCTTCAACAATTTTTTGACGACGATCTAATAAATCTTCTTCAAATAAACGTCGTCGTTGTGACAAATCTTGTTCAAATGAATCTAAACGTTCCGAAAAATCAACCTTCTGCCTATCCTCAAGCTGTTTTAATTGACTTGAAAACTTATTTTTTTTATCTAAAAATTCTAATTCTAAATCATCTAATTTATTAGTTCGCTGAGTATCTAATATAGCAACCATTTTCTTACGAACACATTCAAACTCTTGCTCTCGCTCAAACATTAACAATTGATAAGACTCTAGTTTTTCAGATTGCTTAATTAAGCGCGTATCATAATCATGAGAACGAGATTCAAAAACGTTAATGTCACGTACAAGTGATTCTTTTTTATTTTCATACTCATCCATCAATTTTTCTTGTTGTGATTTCCAAGATTCTTTTTCATCCAAAAATTGTTGACGTAAATCATCAATTTCACCCGTTAAAGTAAGTTTTTTATTTTCTAAATCACGTAACATACGTTTACGAGCCTCTTCCCACTGAAACTTTTCTTTATCAATAGATTCCAAAACATCTACTTTTTCTAATTCCCACATATCCCTCTTTTGATCTAATTGTTCAGAGAATTCAAGTAAGGCACTAACCGAGTGTTGTTTCTTTTCCTCTAAATCTTGTACAGAAGATGCTATAAGCATACGAAAGACACCATGAACAGATTCAAATTCAAAATTTAAACATTCATACTGCTCCGCTAAAACTTGCTGAGTTGAATCAACTTGATCTTGAAACGATTGATTCATAGAATCAATAGATGTCATAACCTCAGCTTTTTTATCTACTAACTTACGGTCTAATTCATCTCGCTTACTATTAAACTCACCTGATAACTGATCACAATCAAAGTCATACCGTTTCTTGGATGATGTTTTTTTTTCTTCTAAATCAAGAATAAAATCATCATACTGTTGTTTGGCATCTTCTTCTAAGTCAGCATATCGGCAAACCTGATCACAAAACCCAAAATAAAAAGATTCAGATTGAATAAGTTGATCTTGTTCAAAAGAAACCTGAACATCATATTGAGCCTTATGATGTTCTTTTTTAACCAATTGGATCACATGATCTTTTTCAGAAATCATACGATCAACATCTCGTTTTAAGTGATTTAGATCATGATCGTACTTATCTTTAGTTTCACGATACATATCATCTAAAGATTTTTTACGCTGAGATGACACGCGTTCCAGTTCTTTTAAATTATCAACAGAAACCTGTATCTGACTCGATAAATGCAATTGTCGCTTAGCATCATCCAATTTCTTTTTAATATCTTTATATTCTCGAAATTGAGAAATAAGTTGATTTTCAACATGAGACATAGATGCCGTTAAATCTGGAAAAGAGTCAGCAGCAACATCTCCATCAGCTACAGATCCTTCATTAACAGCAGAAGAATATTGAGTAACATTAGAATCCTGCCGTTGCTTCAACTGCCGTTGATAATCTTCAATAAAAGAATCTGCTGAGTAATTATTAGAGTTAGAATCCTTTTTCATGTACTCTATTATACAGAAATAGCGCTAACAGCTCTAATAGTTTTTACAATCAATGGGATGATGAACTAGATTTATATGAATCTGATTCACCATGATGAGATGAATCTCCATGATGACCACCCTCTCCAATCGGACGAACAGGAGATTGAATATCAAACATTTCACTTTCACTAGAATAAACACCCCCGCGAGTCGAAACATCCGCTATTACAATAACAAAAAATATTAATACAAATAAAAGACATCCAAATAAAGCAATTTTATTAAAGGATTCATCCCAACGAACACCCATAAAAAAGAAAATAACAAAAGTAGCCTTAATCATTGCAACAAACATAGCAATATAAATATTTAACCAACCTAAATCAACTTGTGCTACTGCAACTGTAACAACTGTCAGAATTAATAAAGCAATTAAGGTAAATACATAGTATTTTAATGGAATTACAAAATGCTCATGCTTATCACTCATTACAATCTCCTACCCTATTAAATATAATAAAGGAAATAAAAATATCCAGATCAAATCTACAAGATGCCAATAAAGACCTACCATTTCAACAGGGGTAAAATATTCTGAATTATAACGCCCCTTATACGTCTCAATCATTAACCAAATAATTAGCCCCATCCCAACCAATACATGTAAACCATGTAAGCCTGTCATCGTAAAATAAATACCAAAGAATATATGCATCGTTTCATAAACACCCTCACCCGAAAACCAAAAAGAAGGCAAATATCCATGATGAATTTTTTCAGCATATTCAAAAAATTTAATGACCATAAACATACAAGCACATAACAATGTTGTGAAAAGATACCAAAAAGAAGCCATTCTCTGATTTAATTGTGCAGCACGAATTGACATTGCCATAGTAAAACTACTTATAATAAGTACCAAAGTATTTGTACCACCCATCTTCCAAGATAAATGATGGTGAGCATCAATAAACATCTCAGGATGTAAACCTCGATACACAGCATAAGCCACAAATAAGGCACTAAAAAAAAGAATCTCTTGCACAATAAACAACCACATTCCAAGCTTTGCAGCTGAAAACTGCTGGTGAGCATGCTCAAAATGATGTGCTACCGTAGAGTTATCAGACTGACTCATGAATTACCCTTTGGATAATCATAAGGTCCATGATCAATATACGGCAAATTCTCATCAAAATTAAACGTTGTTGGAGGAGAAGCAATTTTCCACTCCATAGCAGAACTGCCCCACGGATTTGGAGGCGCTTGCTTACCCTTCATTAAGGAATGAATAAAATAACCAAGAATAATAAAAAAACCAACCGCTAAAATCCAACTTCCAATCGTAGAAACGACATGATAAGGTTGAAACTCAGGCAAATAATTATAATAACGTCTTGGCATTCCTTTTGATCCCATAATAAATTGAATAAAGAAAACCATATTAAATCCAACAAAAACAAAGATAAAAGCAATACGAGCCGCTACTTCACTATACATTTTTCCAAACATCTTAGGCCACCAATAATGCAAACCGGCTAAAAATGCCATAACGGTACCGCCCATCATAACATAGTGAAAATGAGCAACTACAAAATAAGTATCATGCAAATGAATATCAAGCGATAATGATCCTAATACAACACCTGTGAATCCACCAATAGTAAATAAAAATATAAACGATAAAAAATATAAAAACGGTGATTTTAAATCAATAGATCCTGTATACATTGTAGCAATCCAGTTAAACACCTTTATACCTGACGGAATTCCAACTAAAAATGTTAATAAAGAAAACAACATGGTTGCATAAGGAGACTGTCCACTAACATATAAATGATGTCCCCAAACTAAAAATGAAATAAATGCAATCGCCATACTAGAATATGCCATTAACTCATATCCAAATAATTTTTTCTTACAAAACGTTGCAACAACTTCTGAAATAACACCCATCGCTGGTAAAATCATAATATAAACAGCAGGATGACTATAAAACCAAAAGAAATGTTGAAATAAAACAGGATCACCACCCAAAGCAGGGTCAAAAATACCAATACCAATCGTTCGTTCCAACATTAACAACAAAACCGTAATCGCAAGAACAGGTGTTGCAAGAACCTGAATAATAGCTGTGGAATATAATGTCCAAATAAATAAAGGCATCTTAAACCACGATAAGCCAGGGGCACGCATTTTATGAACTGTAACGATAAAATTAATACCTGTTAAAATAGACGAAAATCCAAGTATAAAAACACCCATAATCATAGGAATAACTGATGTATCTGTTGATGATGAGTATGGCGTATAAAACGTCCATCCTGTATCAACAGACCCCCCTATAATAGAATAAAAACAAAAAACAGCACCTATTACATAAATCCACAAACTAGCTAAATTTAACTTAGGAAACGCAACATCAATAGCACCTAACTGAATAGGTAAAAAGAAATTACCTAAAGAAGCAGGAATAGATGGCACTATAAATAAAAAAACCATAATAGCTCCATGTAATGTAAAGGCTTGATTATATTGTTTAGCCGTAAGATAAAGAGCACTCGGGGTTAATAACTCTAAACGCAATAAAATAGCAAACATACCCCCAAGAAAAAAAGCTAATAACACAAAAGCCAAATACATAATACCAATACGCTTATGATCAACGGTAAAAATCCATGATTTAATTCCCTTGGTAGCATTAATATAATTAGTTCCGGAAGACATGAATTACTCCTTTAGCGTTTTGATATATTCAATTAAAGCATTAATTTCACGATCTGATAATAAACCAGCATATGAATTCATAACATTAGGATATCCTTTCGCGATTTTATTAGCTGGATATACAATAGACTCTCTTAAATAATTATCATCAATTAAAACAGAGTCTCCAGATTCTAGCTCTCTCATAGTACCATAAGCGTTCTTCCAAGTTGGCCCAATAACACGACTACCATCAATAGAATGACATGCATTACAAGCCTTACTTTTATAAAGTCTTTTACCAAGAATAGGCAATGGTGTTTCTGTATCTTCACCAGTTTCTTTCCACTCTTCAAAATCGTTACGCGACATAACAATTAATTTGGCTTGCATATTAGAATGTTGCGCTCCACAGTATTCCGTACAAAAAATTTGAAATGTCCCAATTTTTGTAGCTTCAAACCAAAGATGCGAATATCGATTTGGTTGAACGTCTCGCTTAACACGAAAATTAGGAATAAAAAAACTATGTAAAACATCTTTTGAAGACATAACTAACTTTACTGCCTGACCAACAGGAACAACTAAATCATCACTAGGTCGCTTATCTGTACCTGGATACTCAAAATACCACCTCCATTTCTCCCCAGTTACCCGAATTTCCATAGCATCTTCAGGAGCAACCATTAATCGCAAATAGTCTCTAAATCCCCAATAAAAAATCACCATAACAATAATTAAAGGAATAACCGTCCAAATAACTTCTACAGTAAGATTATGATCAATTTGCTTTTCTGCAACCTGATTTTTTTCAGTCCGTTTATATTTCAAACAAAAATATAACGTTACTAATGTAATTCCTATCGTACCAAAAACAGAAAGCCATAAAATAGCATTAAATTGCACATCAACAATATCTGATAATGTAGAATATGAACCTGGTAACCAAGTAGTTCCATAATCAACTAAACTAGTAATATTATCTTGTTCACTCATTGTATTACTTCTTCAATACCTTTTGTTTATTAAGTCTATAAATTAAAAAAACAATCATAAAAATAGTAACAGTACCTGCTAGCTTCATTAACTTGATCGCTTCTAAAACATATCCCTGTTCATTAGGATCATAATTATAACAAAACAATAATAGAGATTCTACAGTAGAAATGATGTTATTCTTCTTAGATTCAGTAATGGACATAGTCAAATCAAAAGGTCTAAATGTAATTCCATATAAATAACGAGATATAAGACCTGAAGGCGATAAAAATATTAAAGCAGATGAATGAGCATATTGATTTGATTTATCATTAAAGTAATAACGAAATCCAACACTATCAGCTAATTGTCGCACAACATCTTCAGACCCAAACAAAAACTCCCAATGATCATTATTAGAATTAAATGATTTTAAAGAACTTTTGTGTTTCTTAGAAAAATCTTGGGTTGTTTGTAATGTATCTCGATTATCAAATGAAATCGACAAAACTTGAACATTTTCTAAATCCTTATCAGACAAAGAATTTAAGCCTTTAACCATTCCATCTACAATTAAATGACATAAACGTGGGCAAGTAAAATAAGCAAAATTCAAAATAACAGGACCTCGATTCAAATAAGTAGATAAATTAACTAATTCACCTTTAGAATTAGTTAACTCATGATCCAATAAAACAGAGTCCCCTAATTTCTCAATAATACTGGTATTTACAAATTCATCTGGAATTTTCTCAACAGCAACAATAGAAAAAGAAAATAATAAAAGAAAAAAACTAATTATAACGTTTAATAACATATTGCATACCAACATCAATGGGAACTTTGACCAGACCTTGCGGTTTATCAACCCAGCGTAAATCATCTAATTGAAACTCATATTCCTGATTTAACACATTTAATTTAGGCGTTTTAACAATAGATCGCTTTTGATTTTTATCATGAGACAACATCGAAGTAAACAAAAAATAACTAAAAATAACAACAACAAGCAAAAACACAGCTGTAATAATAAACCCTAAAGTAACATTAACAGCGTCCGGCTCATCTTCATAATATTTAACTTCAACATCAGACATTAAAAAACCTCCTAAAAGTTAACAAAGTTTAAGGACTCAGATAAACGAGGATCCTTTTTGGGAATCAAACAAACCTTATTAAGATTTTTAAAAAACATTGCAAAATATAATGCACCAATTCCAAGAAACAAAGTAATATCAATAAAATGTATATCTAAACCAGCAGGCGTTATATTCGGAATAATAATCCAATACAAATCAACAAAATGCATAAAACAAATCCAACCAACCATACAAGCATGATAAGTTAAATTTCGCTTTAACCAGCGTGAAATAAATAAAATAAAAGGAATTCCAAAATGGCCAATACAAAGCAACGCTGTAACATAAGTCCAAGACCCTTCAAAATGTTTCAAATAAAAATCCGTTTCCTCAGGAACACTCGCATACCAAATAAGAAAAAATTGACAAAAAGCAATATAACTCCAAAAAATATTAAAACCATATATTAATTTTCCTAAATCATGATAATGTTCAACAGTCACAATATCCTTAAGATAATTTTTCTTTCGTAAAAACATATAAAGTAACGATGTCACTGAAAAAGCAATTAAAGTAGCCCCCGCAAAAATATAAACACCAAAAATAGTAGAATACCAATGAGGCGTAATTGACATCACTAAATCAATAGAAGAAAACGTAATAGTTAACCCAAAAATAATCATGCTATAAGTTGATGAACGCTCTAAATCTAAAGTTAGCTGATGATCCCCCGTTTCATCTTGCAACACTGACTTTTTAAAAAACTTTTTAACAATCCAAGACCAAACAACAAAATATAAAATCATTCTAATAATAAAAAAAGCTGTATTTAAAAAAGGCCTTTTAACTTGTAACAAATGGTCATGCAAAACAGCCTCTAAATGAGTCCAATGATATAAATCATGCATACCAAATAAAATAGGAACAACCAAAATACCCATCAAAGGAATATTACACATTAAAACCTCAGGAACACGACGAATAACAACACTCCATCCTGCCGCTGTCACATATTGCAACAACACAATAAACAAAGCACCTAATGTTAATGTTAAAAAAAACATATATGAGGTTAAATAAGAAAAAAAGAAATAATGCGTATCAAAGAAAAACAAAATAAATGAAATAAATAAAAATACACCCGCTACTATAAACAAACCTCGAACAAGAGAACTAAATTTATCTGAAACATCAATATCATGACCAAGTAATTGTTTTTTAACCATTCGTACCTCTCACAGTGATTTAAGTTTTTGTTGATATTCTAACGGAACATCACGATAATTCATTTTATTAGACACTTGCAAAGCTCTTATATAAGTAACAATCGCCCAGCGGTCTGACTCATTAATTTGCTGAGAATAAGAAGGCATCGTTCTAATACCATTTGTAATGATATCAAACAATTCACCATCACGATACGATACGATAGTATTATCCCAATATGGTTTTGGTTTAAACCAACCATATTCCATAACAATTCCATTTCCAGACCCATCGTTACCATGACACATCGAACAATAAATATCAAAACGATCTTGACCTCGTTTTAAAACCGCATTAGTAACATCAACAGGGACCGTTTTTACCCATACCCCATCATTCGTTTTACCTGTATAAAAAGGTTTATTAAACTGTTTAATCACAGCATCTCGCTTTTCAGGATAAGACATAGCAGACTCCATCCCCCAAGCAACTGTATGGTCTGGCATTAATTGAGGGTCTTCCTGAGACCTAGTACTTGCCTGAAAATCCATATTAGGATTTAAATGAACAGGAGGTTTTTCAGATCGCCACCCTCGACAACCAACTAAACAAGATAGTAAAAACAATAAAATTATAAAATGTTTCATTCAGAATCCTCAATTATCTCAATATGGTTAACCCCTATAGTACCCAACAGCTCTCTAAGTTTTTCACGATCATAACCCTTTTCAGTAGAATCCAATCCAATAAAAAACCCATGACTAGTTGCTTTTCTAAAATAAGCACTTTTAAATAAAGGATTATAATGTTGAGGAAGTTTATTAAGAGCAAACATACCAAAAACAGCTGAAAAGGCAGAAAATAAAACCATTAGTTCAAAGGTTACAGGAACAAAAGCAGGATAACTAAAAAAAGGTTTACCACTAATAATAAGTGGATAATGTAACGAAACCCATGTTTGTAAACAAAACCCAGTTAACAACCCAACCGAACCTCCACATAAAACAATCCACCCCAGCTTAGAATGTTTTAATTTCATAGCATCATCCATCCCATGAATAGGAAAAGGAGAATAAACGTCATATTTACTATAACCACAATCAGATAATACCTCTGCTGCTTTTAATAAAGCCTTTGGAGATGAAAATTCAGCTAATAAAATTTCATTCATAATTAATGCTCCTCTCCATAATGAGGATCTGCTTCAGGCATGACATTTTTAATTTCTGAAATTGAAATCGAAGGCAAAAATCTAAGAAACAATAAAAACAAAGTAAAAAACAAACCAAAAGAACCAACAAATGTACAAACATCAACCCATGTTGGACTATAGTAACCCCATGATGAAGGCAAAAAGTCTCTATGAAGCGAAGTAACAGTAATAACAAAGCGTTCAAACCACATACCAATATTTACAAAGATACTAATAATAAACATAATTGGAATACTTGTTCTACATTTCTTAAACCAAAACAACTGTGGAGAAATAACATTACAAGAAACCATAATCCAATAAGCCCAAGCATAAGGGCCAG
>CEVX01068393.1_pt1 | contig 27601 bp, 24 predicted proteins | sample 356561 | NCBI WGS metagenome assembly CEVX01 (sample SAMEA2623886, study PRJEB7988) | marine metagenome | biome: marine biome (ENVO:00000447); feature: surface water layer (ENVO:00002042); material: "saline water (ENVO:00002010), including plankton (ENVO:xxxxxxxx)" | depth 5 m | reverse complement strand
AAGAGAAACAAGGGTACTGACCGCTACTCCTGCCGCAACGAAAAGCAAAGCAATGCCAGCCATATGCATGCTCGTACTTCTGATTGTCTGATTGTGCCTAGTCATTACTTATTACTTCTTATTGCTTGCAGTATTCTTCTCCGTGGTCTCAGAAAATTTCTTGACTCTGACAGCAAGTAGCCCAAACTGATAAAAACCGGCAGTAAATAAAGCCGGCCCGCTACCATTGCTGGCACTAACGCAAGTCGCTCACCCGAAGAAAATGAGGAAACTGCGATCACAAGTCCGTCAGGATTTCTTATCGGACCTGCAGTTGTAATTGCAGCTACTGCAGAGGAGAACGCATCATAAAGATCCATACCTGAAATTGTCAAAACCATTGCTGTAATAAAAATTGTTGACGTGAACAGGAATTGGAATACAACAACTTGTCTAACTCTTTCTTCTCTTACGTTCTCCCCCGCTGCTCGTATTTTGACAACTGCGCGCGGGTGTAGTTGACGAATCATTTCACGTCGCAAAAGGGCAAAAAGTATGCGTAATCTGTGCACTTGGAAGCCAGCGCCATTGGATAATGACATCGGTCCAATAGTCACAAGCAAAAGAATAAAAAATGCTGCCGCTATAGGCCAACTCTCAAATGGAGATATATGAAATCCAGTCGTTGAAATTGAAGAGATAGCAAAAAATAACGATTTACCCAGTGAAGAAGCAGTCCCTTCATCAGCCCAAAAAAAGATCAAAAAGGTAGCTCCTAGGATTAGTGATAGGTAAATGTGAAATTCACTTGAACGAAGCATGAAACCCACTTTTCTGCTTGCAAGCCTCCAGATAATTACAACACTCGTACCTGTAATAATCATTCCTAAACTTAGAAGTAACTGCACAGAAGAATTTTCAAAATAATTGGTATTCCTTGAGAAGCCTCCTGTAGATATTGCGCTCATTGCAAGTAGAAGCGAATGAAAGAAATCTAGTTCAGTTATTAGCAATATGAGGGTAAGAAGTGTTATTGATACGAGATAGATGACGGTGATACTTTTTACTGCATTTTTCCTGTCAGGAAAAACATCTTGCGTTGCAGCCCTTCCAGGCATTCTCAGTCCAAAGTTGTCGTCAGAAATAGGCACAACCAGCACAGCAGTCACAAGCGCGGCAAAACTGCCTAGAAGTTGTGATGAAGTTCGGTAAAAAATCACTCCTCTTCCTGAATTCGTAAAATCAAGAGTTGTTAATGAGGTAGTTGTAAACGCAGCAGCAGATTCAAAGAATACATCAGCAAAATTTTCTCCTTCAACTAACAACAAGTACAAAAAAGAAGAACATAAAATGCAAAACAAAAAACCCGAAAAAACAGACAAGAAGATCTCAGATCGAGCTAATTTCTTTTCCGAAACGTATCTCGTCAAGTAAGAACAAATTAAGGTTATTAAAGTTCCAAAAATTAGAAAGACTGCTGTGTCAGTACCGGAGTCAGTGAGATCAATCAGCCCGGAAAGAACTGCCAAAAAACCAGCTGCCGAAAAACCAATAAGTATCCCTCTTGATACAGCTATTTGAATGGAAGAGTTTATATAAGTGATGCTTTGTGAATCACTTCGTTTAGAGAACAGAGAAAAAATCACACGAATAGAGTTGTCAATTTCTCGACAGATTCAGGTTTAGCTATTGCGATTACGTGGTCTTTAGCTCTAAAAGTGCTATGTCCTCTCCCGATCTGAGCTTTACCATCGCGAACAATTGCACCAATTAAAGCACCCTTGGTGAATTGCATCTCCTCTATGGATTTACCTACACAGGGGCTTTCATCAGAAACAGCAAACTCCAAAATTTCAACGTCTCCATGGAGAAAGGTTTCTACTGCAGCGACACTACCGACGTCACCTCTAACAAATCGTAAAACGCTGTTGGCAGTTGCAGTTCGCGGACTAAGGGCTGTGTCTACTTGATTTGTTTCCAGAAGATCTAACAATTTAAGCCTGTGAACAACTGCTATAGTTTCGATACTCTCTTCGCTGTTATTGGTTTTTTTGGATTGAGCAGAGACAGACTTTGCGTATAAACAAGCCAGCACGTTTGCATCGTCTTCACCTGTAAGTGCTATAACGAGATCTTGGCGAGCCACATCTGCTTCTTCAAGCATTTCCACATCAGTCACATCGCCCTCATAGATTAAAGCTTTAGCCAGATTCTCACTTAGTTCAAGCGCTCTTTCATGTTTTTTCTCAATGATTGCTACATCGACACCTCTGTATAAGAGTGATTCAGCAATCATCTCAGCCGTTCTACCGCCGCCAAGTAGTAGAGCTCTTCGAGGAACATCTTTTGCTATCCCTAATCGGCTAGTCACATCATGAAGGGCTCGATTTTTACATATTACTCTAAGTAAATCCCCTTCTTTTAGAATCTCATCATGGCGCGGAACAATAGTTACCTCTTCAGAATCATCGGTTTCAGCTTTTCTTGTAATTGTGCCAACAATAAAGTCCCAATCTGGGTCAAGTTCTCTTCCAAGTGCTTGTAATGAAACCCCTACTAGCGGAGCGTGTGCAGGTAATCGTGCTCCAATTATTACCACTTCGTCATCAGCCATTCTTGCAAGATCCATAGCACCTGGATATTCCATTAGCCTCAAAACAGAATCAGCAACTTCTTGATCCGGGTCTATTACTAAATGGTCGTCAAACTTTTCAAACAAAGCTTCGACTTCTTTACTTCGCAGTTTTTTAGATTCAACCCTCACGATAGTTTTACTTACTCCAGCTTGACGAGCAAGTAAGGCACAGAAAAGATTTATTTCATCTTTATTTGTTGCCGCTACGAGAAGATCTGTTTCTGAGATACCAGCCTTATCTAATAGAGCTGAATCTGTTCCACTCCCATTGATGACAAGGACATCCAATTCACCATCAATTTCTCTGAATCTTTCCGGGTTTAACTCGATTAGTGCAATATCATGCTCTTGCCGACTGAGGCGGTCAGCTATGTAGGTTCCAACTTCTCCAGCTCCAACAACAATTATTCTCATCGTTCAATACTCTCCCATGGGAACCCGAAAATGTGACATTTTGCAGAAAAATAGTTGACTTTCGGTAATCAAAATATCTAATGGAACATCTAAGCAATTTGACTCTAATTCTTCAACAATTTGAAAATCATATGCTAGGCCAACCAATACCGGTCGCTTAAAAATTCTATCTTCAGCAAAAGTTTTGTCGTAGTATCCGGCACCATGCCCCAGACGATTACCTGAAGAATCCGCCGCTACTAATGGGACAAGCACTAAATCAAGTTCTGAAATGTCAATTTCAACTCCAGTTTTAGGCTCAGGGATTCCAAACTTTCCCTTCTTCAACTCCCCTTCTGGTTTCACAAATTTTAACAATCCGTCTTCTTGTGCCACTGGAAGAGAAAATATTTTACTATCGTTCGACTCAAGAAAAGAAGGTTTGACCTCACCGTTACAACCCACGTAAGAAGCAACTCGTTCCGCACTCTTAAAAGAATCAAGATCCTTGACTACTTCGCATATTTGCTTTGAGGCCTTGTTTACCATCGTAGAAGTCAAAGATTTTCTAATTTCTAGCATTTTTTGACGAAGATCCCGTCTTTCCATACTTTAAGCGTCGCCGATCTTTGATCTTTGTGATACTTATTTGAAGATTTACTAAGTTAAATATCAGACCGAGGTTGGAAGCCAGCATCACACTTAATACCGTCGTTTTGGCTATTATTAGCCATACTGTTCAACCGTTTTGGTTGTCCAGACATAGTCATCAAATAAAACCAATGAGGAGATAACCCCTTGGAAGCCATACCATATCTAGCACTTTCATCTGCCCTACTAGCTTTACTTCTAGCTGGCTATTTTTACACAAATGTGAAAGCAGCTTCACCCGGCAATGACCGCATGATTTTTCTAATGAACGAGATCGAGAAAGGTGCACGGGCTTTCTTACGTCAAGAATATTCCTGGGTATCAGTTTTCGTAGCTGTAATGGCAATTCTGATAGGGGTGCTTATTGCACCAGTGGCCTCTCTCACTTACATTATTGGTGCGGTTTTATCAGCCACAGCTGGATACGCAGGAATGACCGTGGCCACTATGGCTAACGCCCGAACCGCTCATGCCGCACAAGAGGGTCCCGGTAAAGCTCTCCCAATAGCTTTTCGCGGTGGTGCCGTCATGGGATTTTCTGTAGCAGGTCTCGCGCTCGGTGGTTTAGCACTTGTATACATTCTTTTCGTTTTAGTGGCTGAAGTTAATGATGCGTTTGAAGTAGTGACCGCTTATGGGCTTGGCGCTTCATCAATTGCCCTCTTTTCACGTGTCGGAGGGGGCATCTACACTAAAGCGGCTGATGTCGGAGCGGACTTAGTAGGAAAAGTCGAAGCAGGAATTCCAGAAGATGATCCGAGAAACCCCGCTACGATCGCAGACAACGTAGGAGATAACGTTGGAGATGTAGCTGGAATGGGAGCTGATCTTTTCGAAAGTTACGCAGGTTCAATTATTGCACCTATATCATTAGTTGCTTTTGCTTTGGGACTGACAGCAGAAGACGCATCAGCATCAACAAATATTTCTCTTCTACTATTTCCACTAGCAATCGCTTTCGCTGGAATGCTGACATCTATCCTTGGTTCTTTTCTTGTCCGAGGTGGTGAATCTACAGATAGCCGAGCTTTAAGCCGATCTCTTCATCTCGGAACTAATGTCGCGATGCTCTTAACTGTACTAGCAACCATCGGGATCGCTTATTGGATGTTTGGCGACAATGCAGATTTCGATAACCCAATTGGCCTAGCCATTGCGGTGGTCGGCGGTTTACTTGTTGGTTGGGCGTTAGGTAAAACAGCTGAATTTTATACATCCGATCACTTCTCACCAGTCAAAAAAATTGCAGACCAGGCTAAAACAGGACCCGCTACCACAATCCTTGGCGGAATTTCAGCCGGAATGATTTCAGTGGCTGCTTCTGTCGCTTTGCTAGGCGTTGGTATAGCAGTCGCATACTGGGGTGGCGAAATGGCCTTCGATTCCTACTACAACCTAGATGGAGGAATCTACGGAATCGCTGTTGCTGCAATAGGAATGTTAGCCACTCTCGGAGTTGTTGTTTCTGTTGATGCTTACGGACCAATAGCTGACAATGCTGGAGGGATCGCTGAAATGGCTGAATTAGGTCCCGAGGTTAGAGAAGTAACTGACGCCTTAGACTCACTCGGAAACACAACCGCAGCTGTAGCCAAAGGATTTGCTGTCGGCTCAGCTGCTCTAACAGCATTAGCCCTATTCAAGAGTTTTGAGTTTGCTGTAATTGAAGCTGGAGGCTCACTCTCGTTAGACATTGGCCAGGTCGAAGTATTTATTGGACTCTTCCTCGGTGCCATGCTGCCTTTCCTTTTTGCAGCTTTAACAATTGACGCTGTTGGACGCGCTGCACAAAAAATGATCGAAGAAGTGCGTAGACAGTTCCGTGAAATTCCAGGACTTCGAGAAGGCGCCGAGGGTGTTATACCTGATTCCGCAAGGTGTGTAGCGATTTCCACCTCAGCTTCCCTAAGAGAAATGATCGCTCCAGGAATTCTCGCAGTAGCTATTCCTTTAATTTTGGGTTTTGTCAGCATTGACTCGTTGGGTGGATTTTTAGCTGGAGCCTTAGTATCAGGGTTTTGCCTTGCTATATTTATGGCGAATGCAGGCGGAGCCTGGGACAACGCTAAAAAATATATTGAAAGCGGTCAACTTGGAGGAAAAGGATCAGAACCTCATAAAGCTGCTGTAGTAGGTGACACGGTTGGAGATCCCTTCAAAGACACATCAGGTCCCTCTATGAATATTCTGATAAAAGTAATGACTATAGTTTCCCTTGTATTTGCTTCAGCTTTTGTTGGTTAATCACTTCTAGCTTCAAATACAAGATTATAGAGTTTTGAATTCCGCCGGATAATCGACGGTAGTCGCCCATATACCCACACAACTATCGATAAAGCCGGTATGGATAAAAGTAGTCCTCCGAGTACGTCTCCAGGCCAATGGTGTAGACCGCTTATCCTTGTCCAAATATTAAGTAAAATTAGTAAAAGCATTGAATACTTGATTATTTTTCCAGCCTGTTTTGAAGAGTGCTTCTCTGACAAATAAGCAATCATCCCAAAAATCATTACTGCGTAAACAATATGACCGCTGGGATAGCCGCCTTCTCCATACCTGTAGCTCGATTCATAGAAAACAAAATTCTCATTTGGTCCAGATCTTTCAACAATGTCAGAGATTCTTGTTAACCCCGTCATACACCCTGCTAAAACAACTCCTATAGTTGCGTATCTTCCCCACTGCCAATAGACCAATAATGAGATTGCCATAAACAGCAAAGGGGCTCCGATGTCGGTAATTGGGGCATCAATAACATCACCTAAAACATCGATAAATGTTGGAGTATTTTCATACATCCATTTACTAACACCAATTTCCCCCCACAATATGCCTTTCTCTGAAACTACGATGGAAAATACTGTGGCGCTAAAAGCGGAAACTAAGGTCGCAAAGTATCCAATTTTAGATTTAATATTCGCGTTAAGTTTCATGAATTTTTATTACACTTCGGATTCCAATTGAATTTCTTAGATCGTCAATTCCTGAATTAATATTGTCTAAGGAATACGTTTGACTAATCATATTATTCAAGTCCAGCAAATCTCTTTGCCAGTACTCAACTAAAAGAGGTATGTCCTTCTGAGCATTACAAGATCCCAGCAATGAACCCAATAGACGTTTCTCGCTCATCATCAGATGCAAAGAAGAGGGAAATTTTAGTTCTTCGTCCGGAGGTGGAGCTCCAACGATTACCGTACTACCACCTGTCTTACTGACAGTTAGACCAAGTGCAATCAGTTCGGAGTTGCCGACAGCATCAAAGGCATAGTCAACTCCTTTTCCTAAAGTTAATTCCATAACAGCATTAATTAGATCATCATTATCTGGATCTATAACATTAGTTGCCCCTAATTTAAGAGCTTTAGATCTTCTTTCTTTTACGGGATCAGAAGCAATTATCTTTTCGGCTTTGGCAATACGTGCCCCTTGAACAACCGATAGCCCTACACCACCTAACCCCATGACAAGTACGGTTGACCCGGCAGTGACTTTTGCAGTATTTAGAACAGAACCAACACCTGTTTGCACACCACAGCCTATTAGGCAAACAGTTTCTAGAGGAATGCCTTTTTCAACGCGAACGACATTTCTTTCTTCTAAAACTGTGTACTCCGCGAAACCACCAACACCCAACCCCTGATACACAGGAGACTCATTCCAACTGAATGGTGTGCTTCCATCCGGAAGCGTCCCAAACACAAATGATTGCCCTCTTTCGCAAAGTGTGTACCTATTAAGAATGCACATTTCACAATTACCGCACGGACCAATAGGAGTCATTAGCACATAGTCACCTTTGTTGACTGAAGTGACGCCATCGCCTATTTCTTCAACAATCCCAGCAGCTTCATGTCCTAAAATCATCGGAGTCAGATCCAATGAGTCCATAACACTTACATCCGAATGACAAATTCCGCAATACTCCGTTTTGATTAATACTTGACCTTCTTTAGGTCCAACTAGATCTACGTCATTTACAACAGATAATGGTTTTCCGATTTCTTCATGCAAGGCAGCTTTCATTTGATTATTTCCATCCTGAAGTGGCACCTCGCGTCATCCCAAAAGGGCCAGAGGGCCATCGAAAACAGTCAGTCATAAGCTGATCGACTTGATCGCGATCGGCAATACCCTCATTAACAACTGCAGCGGCTTCCTTAACCATCGCAAAATAAACACGATTTGTTACATAACCCCAATTGGAATCTGTATCTGAAATAACAACTGGATTTTTCCCAGCCGATTCAGCTAGAGAAACAACAGTGTCCACTGTTTCTTGCGAAGTTTCTCTCCCTCTCACGATCTCAGCTAGCTTCATAACCGGAGCAGGTGACGCCCAGTGCCATCCTATAAAACGGTCCGGTCTTTCAGTTGCTGCTGCCATTGCAGAAATTGGAAAGCCACTAGAATTAGAAGCAAAAATTGTTTCCACATGCGCTGACTTATCAAGTTCCTTCCAGAATGAAACTTTCAAGTCGAATCTTTCTGGAATCGCTTCAATTATTAAATCAGTATCGTTTAAAGCATCTACATCTGTTGTGAAATTAATTCTGCTCAAAGTGCTGCTCGCATCTTCCTCACTTATCATTCCCCGTTTAACAGCATTTTTTAGCCCAAAACGCCCAGAGTCAACATTTATTAAGGCCGCATTTATTACTTCACTATCTATGTCACGACATGTCACTTCACAGCCAGATAATGCCATAACCTGAGCAATTCCAGAACCCATTACACCCGCTCCGACTACACCGATCTTAAAGTTTTTGTCAGACATTAATATCCTTTAGTTTTTGGGTAACACAATCATCGGATCTTTTGCTTCGCCACCAGTCCGAACTTCAAAGTGAAGGTGATTGCCAGTCGAACGGCCTGTTGTTCCGCACTTTCCAATCAAATCGCCTGTAGCAACTTCCATCCCAGTGGAAACTAGAATTTCATTCAAGTGCGCATAAAGAGTCAAAACTGGTCCTTCATGTTCGAGTATCACCGTTTTACCGTAATAACCTTTAGTCCCTGCAAATGCAACTTTCGCTTTTTTAGCCGCCCAGATTGGCTGGTTTTTGACACAGTCAAAATCGACTCCGTTGTGCATTCGTTTTACTCCTAAAATCGGGTGAGTTCGCATTCCGTATGCAGAGGTGACTACGCTGCTCTTGTCAATCGGTAAAATAAAGCCTTGACCTGACTCTTTCGTTAAGTCGGGAGCAGATTTTCTTAACTCTTCAGCAACTAGATTATCTATAAGTATCGCCATTAAATACTGTTCGCGTTTCCAGTCTGCAACTTCAGCTTCTGCTAATTTAATTCGCTCTTGCACCTCATCCCGGGTCGTTTCTCTTTCTACAATTCGACTATCGAGTACCAATAAACCAGCTTCAATTTCAAGCTGGTTTCTCTCAGCATCGCGAATAGCTTGATCAGCCGAGCGAGCAATTTCTTCCTTGTCTGCTTCTAACGCCCTCAATTGATCGACTAAATCACCCTGATCACCAGATACGGCACTTAGAATTGCGGATTTTCTGACAGCGCTTGACATATCATCAGATTCAAAAAATGAACTTGGGTTCATGCTTGAAACATACACATCAACTGCAAGGTCTCGTAAACGCCTTCTTAAGTCCTCAATTCCTTTGACTACTTGGTCTGTTTCAACCCAACGAAGAGTAGCTTCTGCTTCAGCAGCCTCTATAGCCTGCCTTGCAGCTTCAATCTTTGCTTCTTCCATTGCAACAGCAGCATCTAGATCATTTAAAGCTTCTACGACTGCAGCATCATCAGCTTCTGCTAATTTGAGAATTGCTGCGGCATCAGCGCGCCGATTTGAAGCATCCTGCCTCTTTTCACGAGCATCGCGGATTGAATCGGTTTCCCCTATAGCTTTTTCACCTGTTGAAACTAAGAGCAAAGATATGGCGATGAGGAAAAGGGCGTGCCAAATTCGTTTCTTCACTCTCGCACTTTAGCCCGAATAAAGCACTCTATATAGTCAGAAAGGAGACACATCCGCGTCGACAATTTTAAAATTAGCAATTACTATACGTCAAAATGGAAAATAAATTCAACAGAGAGTTTTCACCTTTAGAGAACTTACGCGTTCTCGATTTATCCGATGAGAAAGGTGAGCTATGTGGTCGCATACTTGGTGACTTAGGTGCTGATGTACTCAAAATTGAATCTGCATCTGGTGCATCATCTCGTTCCATAGGGCCATTCGCTCCAGATGGAACTTCCTTATACTTTGCCTATCGTAACCTCAATAAGCGTTCAGCTGTAATCGACTTTGAAACTGACGATGGCCTAGAGGAACTTTTATCCGTAGTGAAACAAAGTGATGTGCTGATAGAAACCTTCTTACCGGGAACTCTCTCTGAGTTAGGTTTATCACCTGAATTTTTGATGAGTGAAAATCCCTCTCTAATAATTGTTTCTCTCACAGATTTTGGACAGACAGGACCCGACTCGTCTTTTATTGCCACTGATGACATTGTTTTTGCACGTTCCGGATGGCTCTCAGTCTCAGGTGTGATTGATAAACCCCCCCTATTGGCACCTGGGTCAATTTCTTACGACACGCTCGGAATAGTTGGTGCTTACGCAACTCTTCTAGGTATTTTACACAGGGATCGAAATGGGACAGGACAACATATCGATGTTTCAGCAGTTGAAGCACTAGCTCAAATGAATACTTGGGGTATTCCAAATGCTTCCGCAAGTGAAGTGTCTGGTGGTCCAGCCACGCTTATAAGGTCTGGCGATAGTCCTCTGTACCCACATATTCCTTGTGCTGATGGTTTCGTTAGACAAGTAATTCTGGCTCCTAGACAATGGAAGTCCTTGTGGGAATGGATGGGTTCGCCAGAAAGTTTTGCTGACGAATATTGGGAAAGTACTATTAATCGATACTTGAATCTTGACGTAATTAATCCACTTTTTTGGGAACACTGGAAAGACAAAGCAATGATTGAGGGTTGCATAGAAGCACAGAAACGTGGCGTTATAGCCACTCCCATGCTCAAACCTTCGGATGTTTTAGCTAATACCCATTACAAATCACGTGGAACTTTTCAAAATCTTGAAATTGCTAAAGGTATTACTGCGCCCGTGATGTCAGGGTTCGCTGAGGTTGATAGCCAACGCGTTGGCTACAGATTTCCATCCCCTACATTAAATCAAGACCTTCCAGAATTTAAACAAGAACCATTTTCTTCGCCCAGCGACTCTCTCCCGCCTGCAGATCGCCCTCTTGAAGGATTGAAAGTAGTTGATTTTGGACACGGCGGAGTCGGAGTCGAGTGTGGACGCATGCTCGCTGAGTATGGCGCTGATGTCGTAAAAGTAGAGAGCTGGGAATACCCAGATTTTATTCGTATTGTACTTGGAGGCACCATGACAGCTTCTTTCGCCTCATCGAATCGTAGTAAACGTGCATTTGGGGCAAATCTAAAAGACGAAAAAGCTCGGGAAGTTGTGCTCGAACTAATCAAAAACTCACATGTAGTAATTGAAAACAACTCGACGGGAACAATGGATGCATTGGGGCTTGGGTACAAAACAATAAGTCAAATTAACCCAAACGTAATAATGATCAGCAGTCAATTGATGGGAAGTAAAGGTGATTTTGCCAATTGGAATGGTTACGGCCCAACTATTCAAACTGTAAGTGGTTTGTCTTGGCTTTGGGCCTTCAAAGATGGGGACCCTCCACCTGGAACTAGTGCGATTCATCCAGACCATCTAGCCGGTCGACTTTGTTCAGTTTTCGCTCTTGCAGCAATGATTAATATTAATCGTGGCCAAGCAGGCAATCATATTGAAGTTGCTCAAGTAGAGGTGCTATTAGGAACTCTCGGTGACCTTTTCTGTAAAGAAGCTATGGAGCCGGATTCCTTAAATCCTCAAGGGAATGATTCTGAAAGGGGCGCCCCATGGGGGCCTTTCCCATGTAAGGGAGAGGAAGAATGGTGCGTCATCTGTGTAAGAAATGATGATGACTGGAAAAAACTCTCTTCTCTAATGGGGATTGATACTGCATTAATAGAAAAATATTCTGTCAATAGTTACAGAATTGAACACAGGGAGAATCTAAGTTCTATGGTTTCGGTTTGGACAAATTCATTATCAGCCCGAGAAGTAGAGAAATTATGCCAAAATTCTGGAGTTCCTGCGGGTCGAGTCTTAAATGCAGCTGAACAATTAAGCGATGAGCATCTTCTTGCTCGCAATTTCTTACCAAAAGTTGAACAGTTGGGTGGGGTTGGTGAAATTGTTCTTGATGGAGCATGCATAACTGGATCTAAAATGGCACCTCCAGTGATAACCCGTGCACCTCTAATAGGTGAGCACACCGAAGAAATCTGCCTGACTGATCTTTCAATGAAGAAAGAACTATTTGAATCACTTATTGAAAGTGGTGCACTAGAGGTAATAAAACCCGAGTCTTAAAATTACTCCATTCCCAGCTCCACACGCATCGCTAGAAAAGATTCCTCCAATGTGTCGCCTCGTTCAGGCAGGTGAACAGCGACTTGATTAATCTCACCTTCGAATGGAAAGGGAGCGTCGTATTGTTCTGATACAGGAGAAAGTGAATCTCTTCCAATGTCCATACCAGTACTACCCAAAATTCTAATGACAAAAGGAAGATCTATTTTTCCTGCTTCATCTCCGTTTATCAATAAAGTCACTTCACCACTTGGATCCTTACGCTCCAGATAAACACCCACCCTGACATCTCCTTCTGGGACAGTTACATCACTTTCGAGAATTACGTGCTCGTAAAAAATGTTGTAGTCGAATACGAGTCGTTCATCTTTCATAAACAGTGACAGTCCGACGTTTGAACCTCCAATTGCCAAAAGAACGCCATTTTCATTTTTATTTCTATTAATCTCAGCTTCAATGATAAATGATCTATTGCCCATGTTCGCCGCAACCCCTGCTGGCATATGAGAAATCGGATGCCGATAAACATAGGTTCTTTTAGCGTGAGGTGATCCCTTTCCTGTTGACGATCTAAACAGCTCAAGTGTTCTATCATCTAAGGGCAAGACACCATGTTTTTCTGCTTCATCCCACCACATCTGAACCATCTCTTTTAAGCGTTCCGATTCAGCTTCAGCAAGATTATTAGTCTCTGAAATATCTCTGTCAAGATGGAATAGTTCCCATTCTTCTTCTTCGTAATCTCCCCTAAATTCATGGCGTGATACGGCCTTCCATCCGTCACTCCAGATAGCTCGATGTCCAAACATTTCAAAATACTGAACTTTTTTACGTGTTGGTTCAGTTTCAGAATTAAGTAAATAAGCGAAACTAGTACCGGCAACTTCAAGTTGTTCAATTCCATTAAAGCTGTCAGGTGCTTCCAACCCCAATATTTCTAAAATTGATGGCACGACGTCAGTTACATGATGAAACTGATTCCGCTTTGCACCTTTATCTTTTATTACCTTTGGCCAACGAATAATGAATGGGTCTCTGACTCCCCCGCCATGAGTAGTCTGTTTATACCAGCGCATAGGGCAATTACCCGCTTGTGCCCAGCCCCACGGATAATTAGTGTGCGACTTTGGGCCCCCGATATCGTCTAACTTCTCAACTGCTTTATCCACATCTTCTGGAACCAGATTGAAATATTTCATTTCATCCATCAACCCTGTCGGTCCACCTTCTTGACTTGCTCCATTATCGGAAAGAAGCATGACGATCGTATTTTCTTTCAAATCCATGTCATCTAAGTACTTTAAGAAATTTCCGATTTGAGCATCGGTATGATCCAACATCGCTGCAAACGCTTCCTGTAATCGACATGCAAAAGATTTTTCATTTACGCTTAAAGAATCCCATTCTTCAACTCCTGGGTTTCGATCAGCTAACACGGTGTCTTCCGGAATTACTCCTAATTCTTTCTGCCTTTCAAACCATTCTCCGCGTATCTGGTCCCACCCGGAATCAAATTTACCGCGATACTTATCAAGAAATTCCTGTGGAGCTTGGTGAGGCGCATGCGTAGCTCCAAATGTCAAATAAAGAAAGAACGGTTGCTCTGGGTAAATAGACTTAGAGTCGTTAATGAACTTACAGGCATTCTCCACTAAGTCTTCGCTCAGATGATAGTCATCTTTTTCTTTTGCTCTCTCAATATGATGATTATCAAGAGTTAGTTCAGGATGAAATTGATCTGTTTCTCCTTGCAGGAAACCGTAAAAACGGTCAAACCCACTTTGAGTTGGCCAATGTTCAAACGGACCTGCTCCAGAAGTTTCTTCCATTGGCGTCAAATGCCATTTACCTACACAGTATGTTCCGTAACCTTCGTTTCGGAGTATTTCAGCTATATTCGCTGCGTGCTTTGTAACCCGACCACGCAAATGAGGGAATCCGCTTCTCATATTTGAAACAGCTCGCATCCCAACCGTGTGATGGTTTCGACCAGTTAAAAGACATGCACGAGTTGGGGAGCAAAGTGCAGTTGTATGAAAATTCGTGAACTGTAGACCTTCTTCAGCCAATTTATCCATATTAGGGGTGTCGATTGAGGAGCCGTAGCATCCAAGGTGAGCGAATCCTGTATCATCAAGCAAAATAACAACTACGTTAGGACTCCCCACTGGCGGCTGTTTGATTTCTGGCCACCATGGTGTTGAATCTTCGTAAGTTTTTCCGATTAAACCTTCAAATTTTTCCATGTTTACCTATTCGAGTTAAATTACTAGAACAAAAAAGTAGCGTTTTATGTGCCGATAGTACAATGAGACTCTTGTGAATAGTAAAAAACCTATCATTTCAAGCATCTTTCAAGAAGATGAGTGGTCAGAAAATAAGGAATTCGATTTTTCTGATATTACTTATCATCGTTCAAAAAAATATGGCACGGTACGAATTGCTATTAACAGACCTGAGGTTAGAAACGCTTTTCGACCAAAAACTGTAGACGAACTTTATTCAGCTCTGGACCATGCACGAATGACTACTGACGTAGGTTCGATTCTTTTAACTGGCAATGGTCCTTCTCAAAAAGATGGTGAGTGGGCTTTCTGTTCCGGAGGTGATCAACGCATTCGCGGAAAAAATGGTTACGAATACGACGACGAGGACGACGTTTCAAAAACCGGCAGACTTCACATACTTGAAGTTCAGAGATTAATTCGTTTTATGCCAAAAGTTGTAATTGCTGTTGTACCAGGTTGGGCAGCTGGTGGTGGTCATAGTCTTCACGTAGTTTCTGACCTGACACTCGCAAGTCGCGAACATGCCAGATTTAAACAAACAGATGCTGATGTGGCGAGTTTTGATGGCGGTTACGGGTCTGCTTACTTAGCTCGACAGGTGGGTCAAAAGTTTGCTAGAGAAATTTTCTTTTTAGGCCGCACTTATGATGCTGTTGAAGCGTTTGAAATGGGAATGGTTAACAAAGTAGTCGAACATAAAAATCTGGAAATCGAAGCGCTTAAATGGGCTGCTGAAATTAATTCTAAAAGTCCTACGGCTATACGTATGCTCAAATTTGCTTTCAATTTAATCGACGATGGATTAGTTGGACAGCAGCTTTTTGCCGGTGAAGCGACCAGACTTGCCTACTCGACTGACGAAGCGTCAGAGGGTAGGGAGGCTTTTTTACAGAAACGAGAAAGAGACTTCTCGTCTTTCCCTTACCATTATTAAAAGCTATCTAGTAATTCCAGTCACGCTCTCCGCTCTCTCTACGCAGCGTTTAACACCTTCCATGATTAAGTCCGTTGCATCACGGTGTGTTCCTTCTTCAATCACTCCTAAATACTCACAGCGCAAGACAACGTGCTGCTTATTCCAAGGTTTCATAAAAGGAAAATATCTACCTCTTGGCCAGAGGAGTTCACTGCCGCTTGCGCCTGACGCTACAACTGGAAAGCCTGTTTCAATGGCAAGCTTACCCACACCTATATGTCCTCTCGAAACGCCGCTTTCCATCCATTCCATCCGTGGCACCACTCGTCCTTCTGGCATTATCGCCACCGACCATCCATGGTCTAAAGCCTCAGCGGCTTGATCTATTGCATCTAGTCCCTGCACGGGAATGCATTTTAAACCTCTAAGTATCGGCCCTATAAACGGGTGTTTAAAGTAAGAAGCCGCCACAAGAGCTCTGATCGGTTGTCCCCATTGAAAAAAAGTTGGTCCAGCTATTAATAGATCCGAAAGGCTTCTGTGATTACAAGCGTATATGAGTGGGCCATCTATTTCAGTTGGCAGATCCTCCACTTCAACTTTGGCCAATTTTCTTGTAAATAAAGTTAAGTTACGAAAAGATTTTTGTAGGTTTTTCCTATCCTTATCATTTATTTGCATTGTCACAATCTAAAGTTTACGCAGTTCCGTAGATACGATCACCAGCATCACCTAATCCCGGCATTATGTATCCCTTCTCATTCAATCTCTCATCCAATGAAGCTGTCCAAATTTCGACGTCAGGATGAGTTTCACGTAACGCTTTCACACCCTCAGGTGCAGCAAGAAGACAAAGGAACCTTATTGAGAAAGGTTTTTCTTCTTTGACACGTGTTAATGCAGCACTAGCGGAATTACCCGTAGCTAACATTGGGTCGACTACTATTGTCATTCCTCCTTCAAGAGGAGGAAACTTGCAATAATACTCAACTGCCTGCAAAGTATCATGGTCTCGATATAAACCCACATGACCCACTCTCGCGTTTGGTATAACCTGAAGAACTCCCTCGAGTAGACCATTACCAGCACGCAAAATCGAAACCACTGAAGGTATTGCACTTAATTGTGGCATTTTAGTCTTAACAAGCGGCGTTTCGATTTCGACTTCTTCAGTCGGGAGTTCTCTAGTTACTTCGTAAGCAAGTAAAAGACTTATCTCATTCAAAAGAGTTCTAAAATTTTGACTTGTAGTATCTTTTCGGCGCATCTCAGTTAATTTGTGCTGAACAAGTGGATGCTCTACAACATGTAATCCGTTTATAGTTTCTTGATCCATGAGACAACAATAGGCGATAGTAATCAATTCCACGTTACGGATCCAACAGATTTATGAGTAATTTTTATTGATCTATTTCTTTTACGAGCTAGATTGCTCGGTTAGTTTGTTTATTTTTTATCTGGATGATTATGACGGCAAAACCTTTAACTATTTGGGAAACAATAGTTCCGAAAAATTGGATTGATTACAACTCTCACATGACTGAGGGTTATTACGGTGTTGCTTTTGCTGAAGCCTCAGATGAATTTCTAATTCACATAGGGTTCGACTCTATCTACAGGCAGGATTTCGGAACCTTTTACACAGTTGAAGCACAGATTCGCTTTCTGGAAGAAGTTAAAGAAGGGTCAAAAATTCACACTGAGACAATCTTAGTTGATTGCGACACTAAGAGAATTCAGCTGCACCATTCACTTTTCGCCAATGAAAATTCAACTCCTGTGGCTACGCAAGAATCAATGTTGCTGCACGTCTCTATAAGTGACGGCATTCCAAGCGCTTCCCCGATCAGAGAACCGTTAGCTAGTAACCTTGAAAAAATAAGTGAGCTTCATTCGGAAATTGACCGTCCTGATTATCTGGGTAATGGAATTAGACAAATACAGCAATGACAATTTCTTCTAATAATTCTACATCTAAAACTCTTCTTGGAATATGGGCTCTGTTTTTAGCTTTTGCTTTTGTCCAGCTAGGTAACGGTATCCAGAGGGTGCTGTTACCTGTGAGAGGGGAAAGCGAAGGTTTCAGTCCTTCAACCATGGGACTTGTAATGGCGTTCCATTTTGCTGGTTATCTTTTTGGAGCAAAATCTGCACCTATAACTTTGCGCTCAGTGGGACATATCAGGGTTTTTTCAGCAATGGCTTCTCTCGCTTCAATCGGCGTCTTGGTTAATTCGGCGTTAATCACACCTTTTACCTGGTGCGGAATTTATTTCATAAGCGGTATCTGCACTGCCACTATTTATGTGGTTCTTGAAAGTTGGTTAAACGATAGAGCCAGTAATGAAAATCGTGGACAAATACTAGGTATCTACATGCTGATAAATCTAGGCGGCAGCGCAGGAGGGCAACTACTTGCCAATTTGGGAGATGCAGGTGGATTCAGAATGTTCATATTTTCTTCTGTTCTTCTTTCTCTTGCAATAGTCCCTATGACTCTTTCTGCTTCATCTAATCCACCCGCCCCTACTACTTCTTCGATGCCTTTCTTGGAACTGTACAAACTTGTTCCTTCCGCTGTGGTAGGAACAACTTTTGCTTCTTTCGTGCAGGGAGGCATGTCGAGTATGGCAATAGTTTTTGCTATCGAAGCTGGTATGTCTACAGGGAAAGCAACAATTTTTGTCAGTGCAGGTTTGACCGGAGCAGCACTTCTACAAATACCACTGGGACGCCTGTCTGACAGGTATCCGCGTCGTATAATTATTCTTTTTTGTGTTTTCATCTCGGCTTCTATTGCGGTAATCCAGTCTTTATTATCTAATTCGAATGATCTTCATATTTTTTTGAACTTGCTATTTGGAGCATTTGTATTTCCCTTATACGGATTATTCGCTGCTTTAGCTAACGATTGGATACCCTCCGAGAAAAGAATTTCCGCTTCTTCTACACTTGTTCTTGCCAGTAGCTCGGGTGCAGTCGTAGCACCAATAGCTATAGGTTTCCTGTTAGGCAACTTCGCACCTTCTTCTTACTTCCTTGCTAATGCCAGTGTCCTTATATTTGTTGGCATATACATTTCTTACCGAACTCGTGTTAGAGAAGCGGTTCCTGTCGATAAACAATCACCTTTCATTCCGTTAGTAGCTCGCTCCGGTCAGATAGCTCACTCTCTAGGACGCTGGATCAGAAACCCTCTTGCTGTATGGCCAAGAGAGAAACCGGAGGACAAATAACATTTATTTTTCTAGAAGGTCTAAAAGTGAAACAAAACCGGGGTCTTTTTCTAGCTGCGAAGGAGAAACTGTTTGCCCGATAAGCGTTCGCCTCCTAAGTAAATCTTCTGAATCGTAGATGAACTCATGATTTTTCATTACTGATATCTCCGCAGGACAGTAGTCAATTTTTTCGCTCAGATTATCTCCTGTTATGCGATCTTCAGAAATGTTTTCTATCACCTCAAAAGAACGTGAACCATGTCGTCGCCAGAGTTTTTTTATCATGTCGTCTTCAATACTATTTTTTCTTGCAGTGTGAAAAAAAATCGACTTTTCTGCCTTAGAGGGCTCTCCATACCAGCGAGTACTGGGTTTTGAAGTTTTGTATCCGAGGTCTTCTAATGAGCTAACGACTTCCTCTCCAACATTTAAGCAGTCAGAAAGTTTGCCTCCAAGCACGGAAATCATTCGATATCTGCGATCACTTTCGACTTCGTGTCGTCTTGATAATTCAGTCCAATCTTTATCATGGTCTACCCCACCCTTTGGTACTACAAGTGGCCTAACTCCAACCCTTTCGGAAATTATGTCTTCTGGCAGTAGTGGCTTGGGAAGTGAAAGCTTTCTATTTGCCTCCGTGAGTAAAAAATCTATGTCGTCACCATTAACCGAAACTTCATGTTGTTTGACACGTTCATCAGTTGTGCCTATCACGGAGCATTCGCCCATTGGTATGACGTAAAAGAGACGCTGTGTTCCATCAAAAAAAGCAAGAATACGTCCTGAGTCCGTCACTCTAGGAACTATTAAATGAACGCCTTTCGAAAAAACAAGATTGCTTTCTGTCTTAGTGTTACTCATATTGCAAATTTTGCTTACTTCTGGACCAGCGGTATTTACAAGCACGTTAGAAGTTGTTTCGAACTCTTTGTCCAATACTTCATCTCTAACTTTTAAGTGCCATTTCTTTTTGAGATATTCAGCATCTAAGACGGTCATATAGTTACCAACTGAAGCCCCTCTCTCAGCAGCATCCACAATCATTTGAATAACAAATCTTGAATCATTGTCAACAATCAAATGGTCAGAATATTCAATTCCTCCAATCAAGTTGTCTTCTCGAATAGAAGGTTCAAGCCTCTTAATTGTTCTTGCTGAACGGTAGCGCGGTCTTTTAGTAGCAAATTGACCGATACCCCAATAAGCATTTGCTCCCATTGTCGCGAACCATGGAGCGAAAGGTGAAGAGGAGTCAAGGGCAGCTAGAAATCTCTTTTCGACTAATCTTGATGGGTAAGCACGAGCAAGTCGATTTCTGGAATGGCATAGTCCCATCACAAGTTTCAATTCGTAACTCTCTAAGTACTTAAATCCACCCCAAACCAGATTAGATGATTCCTGACTAACTCCAGAAGCGAAATCATTTTTTTCAAATAGCGCCACATTGACACCATGAGTCCGTAAAGCTAATGCTGAAACAGCTCCATTAATACCACCGCCGATAATTAACGCATCAAAATGTGTAGATGATACTTCCTGAATATTTTTAGAACGTTTTTTCTCAATTTCTGATGACGTTGATTTCATGAGTTCTTAATTTCATCTCGTGGAAACGCTTTTAAAAAACGCCTGATTTCGACGTTTTTAAATAAACCTGCAATTGCATAAGGATCTTCATCGGCAAAATTCTGCACCTGAGAAATGCTTTCCATTTCAAGCACAATCAAAGAACCGCACATACTTCCTTCATCATCTAAAAGAGGACCAGCAAAGACTAACGGTGAATTCGCCAAGTATGCCAGATGCTTCTCTCGGGTATCCATTCTAAGTTGAATAGAATCTTCTTTATCCAACGCGTAAATAGCAAAAAGCATTTCTACCTCCTCTCAGATCGTACCCTTTGATTTATAAACAAAAGTTAGTTATTTCTTCCAGTAAAGATATTCTTTGAGTAAAAAGGAAACTATGAATTCTGTTGAATTACTGATTGGTGGATTAGATTTTGGCGAAGGGCCCCGATGGCGTGACGGTCTACTTTGGTATTCAGATTTTTTTCAACATCGTGTATACACAGTTTCACTTAGTGGACAGCGTGAGACTGTCTTGGACTTAGGGAGCGAACAACCATCTGGCCTCGGGTGGCTACCTAATGGTGATCTACTTGTTGTTGGAATGTTGGACCGTAAGGTGTTTCGCTATGACGGGAACCAAACAACCGTACACGCTGATTTAAATGACATAGCTACTTGGCATTGTAATGACATGGTTGTTTCAAAAAGTGGGATTGCCTATGTTGGCAACTTTGGTTATGACTATGGTTCAGGAGCCCCCTCTGTAATGGCAAACCTAGCTGCAGTTCATGAGGATGGAACAAAGCAAGTAGCTGCAACTGGTCTCAACTTTCCTAATGGTTCGGTAATTACAGAAGATGAAAAAACCTTGATAGTAGGAGAAACTTTTTCGTGTCAATACACCGCGTTTTCAATTCACTCAGACGGGACTTTAAGTGACAGTAGGATTTGGGCTGAAATGCCAGGACGCCTCCCAGATGGCTGCACATTAGACAATGAAAATGCAATCTGGTTCGCAGATGCATTTTCTTCTCAGGTCGTCAGAGTTATTGAAGGTGGAGAAATAACTGACGTCATAGATCTACCTCAACGAACTTTTGCTTGCATGTTGGGTGGCGATGACGGTAAAACACTTTTCATTCTTACCGCTACCAGTGATCCTGAGACGGGAATCGAATCGGGCAAGGGTGCAATCTATACCACCCAAGTAGAGGTACCTCACTCTGGGACTCCGTAGCACTTACTCTGGAAATCTAATCAAGGGAATTATTCTCTCTGTACGATCCTGATAATCGTTATACCACGCTCTATCTTCACAAAGTTGATTCCAAATTAGATCGCGTTCTTCGCCTTCTAAAATTTCAGGAATTGAAGTGTATTCACCGATTTGTGTTCTAATTTTTACTTCACCATTAGAGTCCCTGTCACGTAGATTTGCTAACCAATCAGGCTCTTTGTCCGCTCCAGCGAATGAACCAACCACTACTCTGTGTCCATCTAAATCGCACCAAATTGGAAGTGCGCATTTATGTTCTTTTCCGGAACGTCGGCCAATTGTTGTGAGAATAATATGGTGCATACCTACCTGCTGCCACACGTTGTCATCATTGCTAGCTTCTAATGCTTCAACATGAGCGTGTGAAATTTCAACAATTTGGTCGTGTGTTGGTGTATCCCAAAATTGTTCAACTTTCTGGTTCTCGTTTTCCATATCAAATTCGCCTATCTTCATCTTTCCAATATGGTTCCCTCAAAGGCTGTTTTTGAATTTTGCCTGTTCCAGTTCGAGGTAACTCGTCTAAAAAATCTATTGATCGCGGAGATTTATAGCCAGCTAAATTCTCTCGACAATATGCAACTAATAGTTTTTCTAATGAATCAAGATCAGTATCTTCTCCTGGAACCACTATTGCTTTGACCTGCTCACCGAATTCTTCATCTGGAACGCCTATCACTGCCACATCTTTAACGGCAGGATGACCTCCAAGAACACCTTCTATCTCAGCGGGATAGATATTAACCCCACCAGAAATAATCATGTCAATTTTTCTATCGCTCAACCATAAATAGCCATCTTCATCTAAAAAACCGATATCTCCAAAAGTGAAGACCCCCGGTTCTAAGTGTGCCGCTTCAGTTTTTTCCGGAGCATTATGATACTCAAAATCAGTTCCCATCAAATTTCTAAAGTAAAGTGTTCCTTCTTCTCCATTTTTGCAACGGTTCCCAGAGTCGTCAACTACTATCACTTCAATGGTTTCAAGGGGTTTGCCTAAACTTCCTCCTCGTTCCAACCATTCTTGAGAACTTACGAGTGAAATTATTCCTCCTTCAGTCGCACCATAGTATTCAGTGATTTTTTCACCAAACCAATCAATCATTTGTGTCTTAACTTTTGGAGGACATGGTGCTGCACCATGTAAAACTGTTGCAAGGGATTCGCCATTAAATTTTTTCTTTTCATTATCAGACAAATCCAAGAGTCTTTTAAATTGTGTGGGTACTAAGTGAACGTTGGTCGCTTTATACTCATCTATCATTGACAACAAACCTGCAGGATCAAATTTATGTTGCATAGCAACTGAAGAACCGGCAATCATAGGAAGCCACGAAAACGCCCACTGCGCTGAATGATACACAGGGCCGCAAAGAGCTGTCACACCTGGCACTGGTAACATTGCGGCAAATCCAGCGGCTACTAGTTGCATAACTTCTGGGGTGACATCAGGACCAGATTCTGTCAAACCGCTTCTAACCCCTTTAGGTCTTCCAGTAGTCCCTGATGTATAGAACATCGGCCCTCCGAGGAGTTGATTATCGGGTTCTTCGTCTGACTGACTGGTCAGATATTCTTCATAATCAACAAAGTTAGAACTGGGATTTCCTCCTGCCTGTAAAACCAAAGACACGTTATGGGAGCGGGGATCCGTAAGACTTTTTTTGACTTCTTCCTGAAAACGTTCGTCAACCATAACTGCTTTACAATCTGCATCTTCGAAGACGTAGGCGAGTTCATCAGCAACCCAGTGCCAATTAACTGGTACATAGACCAGCCCGGCATGTGCGCATGCGAAAGAGGTTTCAAACCACTCCATTCTGTTCCCCGCTATGATTGCAACGGAATCTCCCTGTGTGAGGCCAGACTGTCTGAAACCATTAACAAGCGAATTAATTCGTTTATCAAAATCTTTCCAACTTATCGACCCATTGTCATCCACTAAAGCAATTTCATCACCCTTAGTTTCCGCGAAGCCTTTCATTAAGATTGACATATAACTACCTTCCGTCTATAACGAAACTATCCTCAATTCATCGACTTATTTCAATCGGAGTTTTGACCATAAATGATTTTTTCGTGGCAGGCTTGATATATGAGCCTTGAAATTTCTAAAGATACAGAGTTGGAGTCGGCTAGTAAAACCTTTTCGACCTCAATGGTGATTTCTGGAATTAGATGCACGTTATCGTACGTAGTGTTTCCTTGGCTTTTACCTTTTCTTGGAGTGGCAGGTGGCATCACAGCGGGGCTAGGCCTACCTATTGGCCTAGTTGCAATTTTTTTCAATGTGTGGAGCATTCGTAGATTTTGGAAGAGTGACCACAATCTGAAATGGCTTGTTGCGACAATAAATGTATGTGTAATTATTCTTCTGTCAATTCTTGTGGTTCTTGATATTTCTGAACTTTTATCTTGAAGTGATTAAATACATGTCAGCTGCGAAAAAAATCTTAACTAAAGCAAAAAAAGCAACTTTAACTCTTCTCGGTTTTATATGTGTAGTGATAGGGATTATTGGAATAGTGGTACCTGGACTTCCGACAACCGTCTTTATGATCATCGCTGCTTGGTTATTTTCAATTTCAAATCCACGTTTTGAAAAATGGCTTCTAGGACTTCCTAAAATTGGTCCTGCTGTTTCGAATTTTCGTGAAGGTTTAGGCATGCCGAGGAGGGCAAAATTCTTTGCACTCTCCTCGATTTTCATATTCACTGCTCTGGCAACAACCTTGATAATAGAAAACCTTTTTGTCAGGTTACTTGTAGTCGGTGTGGCTATTGTCGGAATTTGGTACATACTCGTCCGTGTTCCAACTCGTGAGAAAATTACTGGTAGGAATTAGAGCTTGCTTGATTTTAAATATTGAAAAATTCTGAATAGTCGGGCCCAGACCTCAGAGAGTGTCCGCCATCAATAGTAAATGTTTGACCAGTAATCCAGCTCGATTCTGATCCGAGTAAAAATTTTACGAGGGAAGCCACATCCTCAGGCTTACCAACTTCGCCTAATGGGATGTTCTTAACATAGCTATTAAAGATTTCACTGTCACGTGGAATCACTTCCATTATTTCTGTGGCTATGAATCCCGGCCTAACAGAATTAAATCTTATTTTCAGATGCCCATACTCGTCAGCCGCGTTTTTCATCATCGTTTCAATTCCTGCTTTTGAGACTGTATAAGCGCCAAAATAACGGTGAGTAAGATTGGAGGCAATTGAAGACATGCCTATAAAAGACCCTCCACCGTTATTAGCGAGATAAGTAATCGAATGTTTTACACAATGCATAGTGCCTAAAACATTTAATTTTAGAGTGTCTAGATACTGATCTGCATTGAGACTCTCGTAAGACCCAAGCCCAACCGCTCCACCAGCGTTAGCCACAACCCCATCTAAACTTTTTAAAGATCCAGCTGCTTTTGATAAACATTCTTCAACAGACTCTTCCTCGGTCACGTCACAAATCAGATATTCGACTTTCGTGTTATGAGCTGCCTGAATTTCTTCACTGGCTATTTCAAGAGTTTCTAAAGTTCGTCCACAGATAATTACATCTGCGCCATCTTCTGCTAGCGACTCTGCACATGCACGGCCAATACCGGTGCCTCCTCCCGTGATTAAAACTCGCATCGATTCACACCTTTTCTATTCAAATTGGGAAAATTTAATACTAATAACTTCAAATGCGATACTATAGGACTTGTCATACGGGGAGCTCGGACCATCCGAGTTGAGAGGACTGAATCCAATTTTGGAGGGCAGTTGACCCGAATACCTGATCTGGATAATGCCAGCGGAGGAATAGTGAAAAGATACTTAAAGTTTCCAGCAGTAATAATATTTTTTGGAGTTTTTGCTTGTGGAAGTTCCGAAATATCTGACAAGGAGATTAATGGGTCCTCAATAACTCTCCTAACACATGATTCATTTGCGGTCTCCGATGGTTTATTTGATATCTTCACCGCCGAAACTGGAATCACGGTGGAGCAACTATCTTTAGGTGACACAGGTCAATTAATCTCAAGCTCTATATTGACGAAGGAAAACCCACTAGGTGATGTTGTTTTCGGAATCGATAACACTTTTCTTAGTCGAGCACTAAACGCCGATATTTTTGATCCTTACACATCTTCACGTAACTCTAAATTAATTGATGGATTGAGTTATGAAAACTCTGACTATTTAACCCCTATTGACTACGGACATGTTTGCCTAAATTATTGGAAGAGCGCGTTTGGGGATTCTTTACCTCCGCCGAGCAATATGAAGGATTTACTTGAACCCTCATACGCCAGCTCTTTAGTCGTTCAAAATCCCGAAACGTCATCGCCAGGTTTGGCTTTTTTATTAGCAACTATTTCTTACTTCGGTAGTGACTGGGTCAATTTTTGGAAAGTTCTAAACCAAAATGGTGTCACGGTAACAAGTGATTGGGAAAGTTCATATTATGGAGATTTCATTGCTGGAGGTGGGGAAAAGGCGATAGTAGTATCTTATGCTTCAAGCCCAATAGCGGAACTTATCTATTCAGATCCACCCGTCGAAGTTTCTCCTACGGAAATAATTGAAGATTCTTGTTTTAAACAAATTGAATATGCAGGGATCTTAAAAAATACTAAAAAGCGATATGAAGCTGAGCTTTTAATTGACTTTTTATTATCACAAGAATTTCAAGAAGACATTCCTCTAAATATGTTTATGATGCCAGTTTCTTCTGAAGCTTCTCTGCCGAACCAGTTCGAAAATTATCCGGTGATAGCTACTGATTTGAATGCGATCTCTCCGTCTGAAATCGAGACAAATCGAAACAATTGGACTGAGATTTGGACAGAAACGGTGCTTCGCTGAATTCTTTCTTTCGGGTAAAGCAGTGGGCTATTGTCCTGTTACCGGTTTCTTTTCTTGCTCTATTATTTTTTCTACCTATTTTTCAAATTCTAAAAGAAGCCTCAAGTTATTCTTTTTCTCCTGTTCGTGAGATTCTCGGCAACACAAGATTTTGGTCAATCACTTGGTTCACTCTCTGGCAAGCTCTTTTGTCAACTATTTTCTCGATTATTTTTGCATTTCCTGCTATTTACCTCTTTGCGAAGTACGAATTTAAAGGGAAAAAGATCATTCGCTCGTTAATCACAATTCCTTTTGTATTACCTACCGTTGTCGTTGGAAGTGCTTTTACAGCTGTATTCATGAAACTTAATCTTGATGAAGGTTCAATTAATTTACGCCATACAGTATGGGCAATTTTGATCGCTCATACTTTCTTTAATGCATCTATAGCAATTCGCGTAATCTCCACTTATTGGGAAGGACTGAACGAGAACCCAGAGAATCAGGCTCGAGTGCTAGGGAGTAGCAGGATAAGTACTTTTTTAAAAATAACTCTTCCTCGGTTAAGCCCTGCTCTGTTTTCAGCCGCAACTACAATATTTCTTTTTTGTGTTACTTCATTCGGAATAATACTTATTCTTGGAGGCCCAAAAAATTCAACAATCGAAACAGAAATTTGGAGACAAGCCATATGGCGTGGTGATGTGAGCACAGCGAGCGCTTTTGCTGTAATTCAATTAATATTCGTTATTTTATTGTCTTGGACTCTAATAAAAGCTGAAAAGAAGACATCTTATAGCGAAGAGCTTTCCAGGGGTAAACAAAAAAAACCTCGTAAGCGCACTTTGACTTTTCATTTCATTTATCTTTTCTGTTTGTTTGGTCTACCTGTTTTCGCCCTTCTTGAAAGATCATTAAATACGGGCCCTTCAGGCTTGTTTGCTTTTTTTACAGGATTAACGAAGCGGACAAATATTATCCCCATAACTCCTATCGCCTCCCTATGGAACTCCATGCGTTTTGCTCTTCTAGCTACGCTGATAGCGCTCCTTATTGGATTAGCAGCTTCTACAATCATCGTGCACGGAAATAAAAAACTTTCTACTTTTTTAAATGTCTCCACTTCCATTCCTCTAGGTATCTCAGCTGTGACGATAGGTTTTGGCATTTTTCTTTCTTTTAGTGGCCCCTTAGCAGATTTACGAAGCTCTACGTGGATGATTCCAGCGCTTCATGCACTTTTAGGTGTTCCTTTTGTTGTTAGAAGCGTCGTTCCCGTAATGAGACGTATCCCTACGTTATTTTACGAAAACTCACAACTTCTTGGTGTGAACCCTATTAAGAGCTGGTTCGATATCGATTTAAAGCTCTCGTTTCGCTCGCTTCTAGTCGGGGG
>CEVX01019329.1_pt1 | contig 27667 bp, 25 predicted proteins | sample 356561 | NCBI WGS metagenome assembly CEVX01 (sample SAMEA2623886, study PRJEB7988) | marine metagenome | biome: marine biome (ENVO:00000447); feature: surface water layer (ENVO:00002042); material: "saline water (ENVO:00002010), including plankton (ENVO:xxxxxxxx)" | depth 5 m | reverse complement strand
CTGAGCAACAATTGTGAGAATCTGAAGCAGTGTTGTTAACGACATTTCTAGTAGTTAGATCTGGATTAAGGCTTTTTTTAAAAGAACTACTAGGACTTAAGTGAACTTTACGTGTAAATACCGGACGAGAGCTGCGCGGTGGTGGTTGTGGTGCGTCTGATTCTGCTTTTGCTACTATTATTTTTGCTTTTACTGGTGGTGATAAATAATGATAATCATCTCTTTGAGAACAATCTTTGTCTTTATATCTAGCTTTTTTAGATATCACACTATTATCTCTTTCTCTTGATCTTGATCTTGATCTTTCACTATCAGTAGATCTAGATCTAGATCTTTCACTATCAGTAGATCTTGGTCTTGATCTAGATCTTTCACTTTTTCTAAGTTGAGCACTACCATTATCTTTCTGATTAGCGCTGAGAAATTGTGATCCTTGTGTTTTATAGACGTTAGTCATTTTATTTTCTCCTTTCATCTTTTTAGTCAAAAAGATGAGTTAATATTTTTGTTTTTTTTGTTTTTATTACAGTATCCTGCTAGGAGTTACGTTATAACGCAACGAGGCCTTTGGATATGAGGATTTACTGGTTCCTGAACAATAGTTTCCTCTGCAGGTTGAATTCTATAGATATATATACAATCTCTATTATCATCTATTTTTAAATGTTTAAAAACCATTTCATCTTGAAGGGTCTCCTGAATATAATTAAAAATTTCACTGAAAAGTTCCTTTTGAGTTTCTGACCAGGGATCGGAACTGCATGCTGGAAAGAAATTGTCTATACGAATAGATATTTCGTTATTACCATCATATATAGGAATCACTCTTAAATATGTCTTTATGCTATTGCTAGGAAACTCAGGATGACCTTGAAACATAGATTCTATTTTTAGTTTAGAAAATTGTTTTATATTTTCAATTAATTTTTTTGCTGCTTGATGACTGTTATGTGGAGCAGCAGGTCTCTCTATTGGAAATGAACTCGCTGTTGGAATAGATCTCGCTGTTTGATATGTACTTGTCATAATTTTCTCCTTCCATCTGTTTAGTTAAAAAGATGAGTTATTATTTTTGTTTTTAGTACGGTTTCTTGTTTAGAATCATGCTATTGTGCAGCCTGTAGTTTCAATCGATTGTGAATTAGATTGATCTGCCGATGGTGAATTAGATTGATCTGCAAAATCATCTGCAGTACGAGTAGGACTAGAAGTCCGATGAGCTATGAACAAATCAGCACTATCGATTCCTCGTGTTTTATGATCAGAAAGTTGAAATGGTTTTGCAAACTCACGATCAACGGAATCAAGAAAAGCAATCCTACCACCTTCCACTTTGATCTTGGATGATGGCAAAGAAGGAGGTGCTATTGTTACTCCCTGCTTATCTTTAGCATTTACATTAGCGCCCATATCAATTAATAAGTGATCAATCTCCTCATGAACTTTGGATACCGCTTCTCTTACATCGTCATCTGTATCATTTTGTAAGCTCTCTAAAATAGCACGAGTCCAATCGTTCTCTCCTATGTTTCCGCAAGCTACTGCCCGTGGTAGTGGTTTAGGAGAGCTTGATGATGGATATCCAGTCGGAGGAGCTGGGGGTGATATAGGAGGAGCTACTGGTGGTGATATAGGAGCAGAGGCTGGTGTAGCTTCTTCTAAAGATTTGGGTGTTAATTTACCTCCATGGGTACACGAAGGGGCATCACAGCAGGGCTTTTCTCTATTAATTAATGTCATGTTATTTTCTCCTTTCATCTTTTTAGTTAAAAAGATGAGATATTATTTAATTTATTAGAATGATGTTGTTTGATAGTACCAAAATTTGGTATATAAAATATTAAGAAGAATATAAAAAAGTTATACTAACAACAAAAAAAAAGTAAAAACTAGCTAGGTATTCTCTTAAATTATAAGAGATTATCATTAAAATAGCAGTGGGGATGCCAATTCCATCTAATATTACCAATAGTAAATGGAAACCGATTGGTTAATTGAGCTCTGTTAAAATCACATATAGTTAACATAATAGTACCTATTTTATTATACTTATTATAATAATCTAATAAGTTTATATCTAGTTATCGTGTTTAAGATAAAAAAAATTTCAAAAATTTTTAAAAACAATTAATATGTTTTATAAATATTAACCAAACTAATGCCAAAAATAATAAAACATAAGCCCATAATCGACTGCCAATTTAGTGATTGACTATAAAAAAAATAGCTAACTAAGCTAACTAAAAAAATTCCTAATCCTGCCCAAGAAACATAGATAATAGCTAAGGGTAATTTGTTTGTAAGTAATGATAAACAATAAAAAGAGACACTGTACGAAACAATAACAGCGATACTGGGTATGACCCGTGTAAATTGCTGTGTGATTGGCAACAATAATGTTCCTAGCACCTCAAAAGCAATAGCGGTAAATAGAATAGCGTAGGCAAGCATTAGGTAGGGTAGGTTACTCTACCGTCACACTCTTAGCTAAATTACGAGGCTGGTCCACATCACAATCACGTTTAATAGCAATATAATATGATAATAATTGTAAAGGAATACTAACTAATAAGGGCGATAAATCTTCAATCGTTTTTGGAATATAAATAATATCATCTGCATAATCAGCGACTTCTTTATTACCTTCTGTCGCAATAATAATGGTTTTACCTTTACGTGATTTAACTTCTTGGATATTACTTAACATTTTGTCATATGTTGATGTGTTTGGCGCAATACAAACAATAGGTAACTTTGAATCAATCAAAGCTATAGGTCCATGTTTTAATTCTCCAGCTGCATAACCCGTAGCATGAACATAAGAAATTTCTTTTAACTTTAAAGCACCTTCTAATGCGCTTGGATAATTAATACCACGACCAATAAATAAGAATTGATTACTAAGATAGTATTTATCAGCCAATGCTTTAATAGTTTCTTCTTGAGCTAAAATACTTTCTATATAATCTGGAATTTTTTTAAGTTCATTAATATACGGTTCCGTTTCTTCTAGCGTTAATTCTTTTTTTAAGACAGCAAGATGAAGGCTAAATAAAAATAAGGTAGTCAATTGAGATAAATAATTTTTGGTTGATGCAACACCTACTTCTTGTCCTGAATGACTATAAATAACCGCATCAGATTCACGATCAATAGAACTTTGTTTAACATTAACAAAGGAAATAATAGGAAAAAAATGTGTTTTAGCTTCTCGAATACCAGCTAATGTATCTGCCGTTTCGCCAGATTGTGAAATAGCTAAAACAATATCTTTTCCTTTAGAAATCATTCGTCTGTACCGAAATTCAGAGGAATAATCTACTTCTGAAGGCGTTTTGGCATAATTTTCTAACATATAACGAGCAATCAGTCCTGCATGCCATGATGTTCCGCAAGATTGAATAATAAAACGAGATACATCATATAATGGAACACCGTTCATAGATTTAAAAACAATAGAACCATTACTTTTGACATATTTAGAAATAATACGACGGATAACAGCCGGTTGTTCATGAATTTCTTTATGCATAAAATGATCATGGCCACCTTTCTCACTTTGAACAGGATCCCAATTAATATGATGAATCGTTGGTTCTACAGGATTAAGATCCATGTCATATACGGAGATGGATTGTTTTGTAATAACGCTAACTTGATTGTCATCAAGATAAATAACCTCTTTTGTATGCGGTAAGATGGTATTTATATCAGAAGAAATAAAGTTTTCATCTTGTCCTTTCCCTATAATTAAAGGACTACCAGAACGCGCAACAACAATATGATCAGGGTTTTGTTCTGCAATACTTGCTAAAGCATAAGACCCTTTGAGTCGTTTACAAGCATCACTAACAGCTTGAACTAAACTATCCGAATAAAGTTTATCAATTAAATGAACAATAACTTCTGTATCCGTTTGAGATCGAAAAACATACCCATCACCAATTAACTCTTCTTTTAACTCTAAAAAGTTTTCGATAATTCCATTATGAACAATCGATATTTTTTTTGATTTATTTAAATGAGGGTGAGAATTAATATCATTGGGAATACCATGGGTAGCCCAGCGTGTGTGACCAATACCTAATGAAGCATTAATCGATAAGCCATCAAGTATTTTACTTAACTCATGTATTTTTCCTGATTTTTTCCAAAAACTTAATTCACCTTTAGAGATAACAGAAATACCTGAAGAATCATAACCTCGATAACTAAGCCGCTCTAAACCTACAATAAGTACAGCAGAAACATCTCTGTCTCCAACATATCCAACTATTCCACACATAAGACAAAAATTATAGCATACTAGATTTATAAATAACTAGTTGTGATTAATTTATATTAGAGTATTTAAGTAATAATAATGATCAATAACACAAATCTAATTAGTCTGATTTTTAATGACTTGTAAAGCGAGTTAAGCAATCGTTTGAATAAGGCTTTCACCACCAACCATACGTTTTAACTCAAGTGCTTTATCAGTCTGTTCTAAGTAATGACATTCGGTTTGAGTAGAGGTTGATGATGTTGTTTTAGAAATGACAAGATGATGATTTGCACACGATGCAATTTGGGCAAGATGGGTAATACAAAAAAGTTGTTGATTTTTAGCAATATCATGTAACTGTTTTCCCATAGCATTAGCTACCATACCACCAATACCGGTATCAATTTCATCAAAAAGATACAGTTGTTTGTGATACGAATTAGGAAATAATGAAAAGATAGCTAATAAAATACGAGATAGCTCTCCGCCTGATGCAATATTTGATAAGGGTTTTAAGGGTTCCCCTGCATTAATTCTAATCATAAATTCAACTTGATCTAAACCGGTAGAAGAAAAATCATTGAGTGAAATAAAATTAATATCAAAATCAATAGTTTCAAATCCAAGTGAGGTTAAAATAGGAATAATATCATGTTTAAAATGTGATGCGCTGGCAATACGAATAGCATGAATCTGATCGGATTGTTCACGAAGTTTTGCGATACTATCCTGTAGATCTGCTTGAAGTATTTCTAAGTGTTTTGCAGCATTTTTTGATGAATCCAATGTTGTTTTTAACTCATCACGAAACACACATAATTGTTGTAAGGATAAAACGTTATACTTTGAGGTGTAGGTGAAAATTAAATCCAATCGTTTTTCAATATCATTAATACTTAAAGGGTGATCAGTCGTAAATTCTTTTTGTGATTGAGAAACAGAAAAGCTAATATCTTCTAATTCATGTATATGTTGTTGCAAGGGTTCAGTAAGATGGTTAAGAGAGTCATGGTTTATCGATGTTAGGGTTGAATAAGCCTGTTGAAGGTCTGGTAAAGCACGATTAAAACTTGAGTTAATAGTATTTAAAGCTTTTTTGGTAGATTCCAAGCTTGTATAATTTTTTTTTCTAGCCAATAAGTCTTGTTCTTCATCAGCCGAAAATCCATGTTGATTGATATCATCATATTGAAATTGAAAAAAATCTATTTTAGAGGGATCACTATGACTCGCTTGAAAGTTTGTAAGCACTTTCTTTTTACTAAGATAGTCTTCATATAAGTGTTTATAGTTGGCTTTTAAAGGGACTAACTCAGGATTAAGCTGATCAAGTAGCTTGAGTTGATATGAATGGTTCATTAACGATAAATGTTCATGTTGACTCACGATAATAGCTAACCGTTTACCAATTTCTTTTAACGTTTTCTGCGTGACGGTTCGTGAATTAACCTTGATTTGAGCCGTTTTATCATGAGATTGTTGACGAAAAAGAATCAATGTCTCATCGTCATCTGAAAAAGAGTTTAAGAAGGTGTCATGATAGTCTTTGATATTAAAAACAGCTTCGCACTCAGAAACGGAAGCCCCTGTACGAATTAAGGATTCTGGAAAGGATTTTCCCAGCAAGCAATATAACGCCGAAAAAATAACCGATTTACCAGTACCACTTTCACCTGTAAATACCGTTAAGCCATGATGAAATTCACAGCTAAAATCTTTAATCGTAATAAAGTTTTGAATTCTTAATTGGGTAAGCATAGAAACTAGTGTATCAAGCTTTATCAGTGGAATCTATACAATGATAGATATAGGTATCACAATATCCCCAAGAATAAGGAAGAGACAATGTATCTCGATGATAAGACGATAAAGCAGGAAAAAGCACACCAACACTAACAACGATCGATCTAGAAACTAACGAGCTTAGTTCTTCTTGAATATAAGTTAGGGTAGTAGAGTCAAACCCCAAACCTAACACGAAATAAACATCTGCCTGAGGGAGAGGTTTAGTTGTAATATGATGATGATGAAGCGTAATTGTTTTGGATAAACCCAAAAAAAAGGAATATAAACGATGTGCAAAAACATAAGGGGCATATGTTTCAATGCCAACGCCTTTACACTTGTGTGCAATAGACAGATAAAATAATAACTTTCCTTTGCCTGAACCAATATCACAAACAGTGTAATGGTTTAGCATTAATGAATTTGCTATCTTAGCGATACCAGAAAAGGTAATACTACCATAAACAGGACTAAACGCAGATTTAGCTGTAAAAAAAGAAAGAACAAGTCGAAAAGGAAGACAAACAAAGCGAAGAAATTCCTCAAAAATATAACATAAATCTAACAATGTTAAGCGGGGAAAGCGTGCATAAATAGGAATGTTTAAACAAGACAAATAAAAGCGGTATGATAGAAGATAAACGCTATGATAAAGAAAAGAAAATGGAGAAAATAATATGTTAAAGAGTTTCTTCAAGAATTTCACATTTATTAAATTTTAAATCCTTAATAATATCATTAAGGCGTTTCTTAAAAGCCGTTTTATAAATGGTACTCATAGGATTAGCATTTAAAGTAATAACATCATCCGAAAATTGGTAACAAATATTATTTTCTGTATTAGAATTAGATTCATATAATTCAATTTTTTCACGATCCAAACGAAGAATATATAATACATTAGCGTCAGGTTCTAAATTATAATTCGTAATAAAAACACTTAAAACATCTAAAGGAATAGCTTCCGCAAGATAATTTAAAAATGAAAAGGCAACATCATTGGGATCCGCTTCATCTAAATGAGATAAATATTGGGACGCATTATTAAGATGATCCAAACTAAGATTACGCTTCATAACAAAAACATATCATAAAAATGAATGTCAAAAAAGTAGATTTTAAAAAATTTATTTTAAATGAGTTACAATCGTGTTCAAAATAGATTCATAATGTTGTGGTGACAGCGGTTTTCTTAAACTACCTTGTAAAGGAGTTGAAAATTTTTTTGAAATCAAGCTGTTTAATGATGGACGTAACACCGGTTGGCTGTCATTGGATGGTACGTAAGATTTATTACTCATAATAAGTAGATACCACCCAAATAAAGCTTCAAAACATGTATAAATACAATTCTTTTAGAAAGATAAAAAGAAGAAATGCTATAATCAAATAAAAAAGGGCGTTTTATGACAGGAACAATAAATTATATAGAAAATACGAAACAAAAAACGTTAGATGAGCTAGCCGAATTTTTGGCTATTAAAAGTATTTCAACGAATCCTGATTATAACGATAATGTACATGAGTGTGCCAAGTATGTTGCAAATAAATTAACATCAATCGGAATGCATGAAACAACGATTTATGAAACAAAAAAGCATCCTATTGTTTACTCTCGCTATGAAGTATCTGATACAAAACCCACTATACTGATATATGGTCATTATGACGTACAGCCACCGGAACCGTTAGAGTTATGGGAATCAGATCCATTTAAAGCAAGTATCCGTGGTGAGTATCTCTATGCTAGAGGTGTATCAGATGATAAAGGGCAGGTGTTTTGCCATATCAAAGCGATAGAAGCTTATTTAGAAACAGAAAAAACATTGCCAGTAAATATTATTATGATTATTGAAGGGGAAGAAGAAATTGGTAGTCCTAATTTAGCACAATTTTTAGAAGAGCATAAAGCGTCATTAAAAGCGGATGTTGCAATTATTTCTGATACCCCTATGATTCATAAAAATCAACCTGCGCTATGTTTCTCTTTACGAGGGATGGTATACGCAGAAATTACAGTAACTGGCCCTAATAAAGATTTACATTCTGGCCAATATGGTGGAGTTGTCCAAAACCCTATCCAGGCATTATGTAGGGTTATTGCTCAATTAAAAGATGAGGATGACAAGGTGATGATTCCGGAATTTTACGATTCCGTCTTAAGCCTTTCAAGCAAAGAAAAAGAGTATCTTGATGATGTTGATATCGATCAACAGACGTATCTTAGTGAGTTAGGTTTAACAGCTTTTGCAAAAGAATCAGCCGTAAATATTGCCCAGCAATTATGGGTAGAGCCTACTTTAGATTGTAATGGAATTGTAGGAGGTTACATTGAAAAGGGAGCAAAAACCATTATTCCATCCAAGGCAAGTACAAAGGTAAGTATGAGGTTAGTTGCTAATCAAGATCCTAACGTTATTGCTGATCAATTCAAAGCTTATGTAAAATCCGTTACACCAAAAGGTGTGAGTATTGATATTGATATTCATAGTTTAGCTCATCCGGCAAGAATGGCTATCGATACGATTTATATCAAAGCAGCATCAGCCGCATATAAGGCTACCTTTGGCGTAGTGCCAAAGTTTGTCGGAGAGGGCGGTACAATCCCCGTTGTTGCTGATTTTAAGCAAATTTTGGGTATAGATACGGTTATGATGGGGTTTAACTGTCCAGATGATTGTATTCATTCACCGAATGAACGGTTATTAATTGAAAATTTTTTTAAAGGGATTCAAACAAGCGCTACCTTTTTATCATTATTAGGTCAATCATGAGTAAGCCCATTTATATTACTGACCAGGATATTTTAAATAAAATTACACCTGCTGATGCGATTAGAGTAACCAAACAGGCATTTATTGATTATGAAAGTAAAAAAAATAAAATGCCCGAAAAAATATATCTTAATCTTCCAGAATATAGTGGTGACTTTAGAGCAATGCCTGCTTATGTTGAGGCCTATGATATAGCAGGGATAAAATGGGTAAATTCTCATAAACATAATACCAAATTAGGATTGCCCTGTGTTATGGCCACATTATTAATTAATGATCCCAAAACGGGGGCTATTAAAGCCATTATGGAGGCAACAGCCATAACAGGCTTAAGAACAGGCGCTGTAGGCGCCATAGCAACTGAATTGATAATAAAAAGTGAAACTATAAAGATAGCTCTAATAGGCTGTGGGAAACAGGCTGAGTACCAAGTTAAATGCATTCAAGAAGTTAAGCAGCTTGATACGATTAGTTTGTATGACATATCAAAGGATCAGTGTGAGATATTCGCTAAAAAAATTAATAGCAAGAACAGCAAGGTGATGATTAAGAAAAGTATAAAAGAAGTTTGTGAAAGCGCCGATATAATCATCACCACAACACCTGGCAATAAACCTGTGTTGATGAAAGCGGATATACCTGAAAGTTGTTTAATAATTGCAATAGGGGCAGATGCTGAAGGCAAGCAAGAGTTAGATCACTCCATAGTGATGGATGCAACCTTAATTGTGGATGATATCAAACAGGCAAGTCATTCAGGAGAATTAAATACAGCAATTACACTAGATAAAATAAAAAAAAACAATATTAGTGCAACTCTTGGGCAATTGTTAGTTGGAAAAGATATTGACGCTCAAAGAAGAGTTGTTGTAGATTCAACTGGCTTGGCAATACAAGATCTGGCTTTAGCAGGATTTTATCTCAAATAAATTTATAGGAAAAAAGAGAAAGCATGACGAATTAGATGTTCTATACAAATTGGATCATGCAGAAGCAGGCCCCCTTATAGGAAAAGATTATTTGACACTTTAGAACCTAAGAATAATTAAATAGAAATCAGAATATCTATCAGGTATTAGATATAATTATTTATAAGCCTTAATGGTTCCTGCTTTTAACTTAGAAAAATAATCTTGAGTCCATCTAATAACTTTTTTATGTAATAAAAAGAGGGCTATCATGTTAGGAATAACTAACAGGCCTATAAGTGCATCAGATATATTGATAATTAAATCTAATGTTTGAGTAGCACCAATAATAATCAAGAACACAAAAAGCCATTTGTAATACCGGGTATATTTAGCACCCATCAAAAAATGAATCGCAGTTTCGCCATAATAACTCCAAGTAATCATTGTTGAAAAAGCAAAGAAGAGAACCGCAAAAGTAATAAAAATAGAACCAAAACCTTTAAAAAAGTGATCAAAAGAATGTGTTGTTAACGCAATACCATTTAATTTTTGGACAGGTGCGATTGAATCTATATACCAATGAACATTATCATTAAGTGGAATAAACTGTAATGTTAAAGACGTAATAAGCGGGTTATGTATGGTTATTAGAGCACGGCTCCACTCTCCAGCTGTATCAAAAAAATCAATAGAGATATCGTTGTTCTTAAAAAGCCCTTTACTGTCTAAATAACCCAATATTTTACGATCTTGTGAAAATACTTTGATTTGCATATCCCCTGACTGTTTATAATATGAAAATCCGACAGCTTTAGTTTTAGCAGAGATGTTAAAAAATGCTTTTGGTTCAAGCATGGTTCCTTTTGATTTATATTGAACAACGGTATTACCATCAATAATATTAGGTGATAAGTCACCTGAGTTAGGTACATCCTCTTTATTAACTAAGGTCCAGCTTCTTTGAAATTCCTTGGATAGATCAGCCGATTCAAATGACATAATTTGGTTAGGAATTGGCGAATAAATATTAGAACCATAATTGCCACTTAAAATAATAACAATAGCCGTAGCTGTACAAACTACAATTGTATCGATAAAGGGCCCTAAAGAAGCTACTATACCTTCTCTAATAGGATAATCTGTCTTAACTGCCGCATGTGCAATAGCAGCAGACCCTAAACCCGCCTCGTTAGAAAAAATGGCTCGCCTTACACCATGTAAAAAAACAGGAACAAAACCACCTGCAATAGCAAAACCTGTAAAAGCATCTTTAAGAATAATAGAAAAAACATTGGGTATTTCAGATACATTAATAATACATATGAGTAGGGCACAGCTAATATAAATTAAACACATTAAAGGGACAATTTTAGAAGCAACATTACCAATACGTTTAATTCCACCAACAATCACAATAAAGCATAAAGCAAATAAGCCAATACCCGTATAAAGTGTAGGAACGTTGTAATACAAATTCAAAGCAGATGCAGCTTGGTTAGCTTGAAACAAACAGCCTGCTCCAAAAGCGGCTAAACTAATCGCTACGGCATAAAAGATAGCAAGGGGTTTAAATTTAGAACCCAGCCCTTTAGTAATGTAATACATTGGGCCACCATGTGCAGCGCCTGTTTTTTTATCAATATCTCGATAATGTGTTCCTAAGGCACATTCAACATATTTAGTTGCCATCCCAAAAATACCAATAATCCACATCCAAAAAATACTACCAGGACCACCTACGGCAATTGCAATCGCAACACCAGCAATATTACCAAGACCTATTGTAGCTGATAAGGCAGCAGATAATGCTTGAAAATGGGTGATTTGACCCTTTTCATTAGGATTGTCAAATTTCCCAGAAATTAATTGAATAGCATGAGGAAAGCAACGAAATTGAATAAATTTAAGTATAAGCGTGAAAAATATACAGCCAAATAAACATAATAAGGTAACTGGCCAATACCAGATCATACCTGTAATCTTAGCGATGATTGCTTCCATAGTTTCCTCTTTTATTGATGATTTAAGGGGTTAAATAATAATAATTCTATTGTAAACTATTCTGATATATATGAAAAATAATAATTTACTAGTTGTAATATCAGGTCCTTCAGGCGTTGGAAAAGGCGTTGTGATTAAAGAGTTGTTAAAAAGTATAAAAAAGCTAGAGTTAGCTATTTCAGCAACAACAAGACCTATCAGAGTTGGTGAAGAAAATGGGCAAGATTATTATTTTTTTAAAAATGAAGAGTTTGATAAGGCAATCCATGAGGATGACTTTATAGAATGGTGTAATGTGCATGGCAATCGATATGGTACATTAAAAAAAGAAATTACCCGAATAAATAACAATAATAAGATTGGGTTAGTAGAAATTGATACACAAGGGGCAGAAAAAATAAAGCATAAGTACCCAGAAATTTTAAGTGTATTTCTAGCACCTCCAACAGTAGCCGTTTTAGAGGAACGTCTCACAAAAAGAGGTACAGAAAGTAAGGACGCTATCAAGAAGCGAATAGAAACTGCAAATGAAGAATTGAAACGAATTAAACACTATGATTATGTAGTGATTAATGATACAATATCTAATTCTAGTAAAGAAATACAGTTTTTAATAACTAAAAGTTTTGATCTGTGAGGTTGTGAAATATGGCAGAAAAAAAAGATTCAAAAGACTCTATAATTAATAAAGAAGAAAGTTTAAATTTTCCAAAGATAGATCCTACTCAATTATTAAAAAAAATTCCAAATAGATTTTTATTATCTGTAGCAATTGCAAAACGAGCTAGACAAATAAGTGAAGGCGAAAAGCCATTAGTTGAGGTTTTAAGAGATAAACCATTTAATCCAATTGATATAGCCATGAAAGAATTTGATCAAGGCTTAATAGAGATAACAGAAAAAGATGAAGTAGATGATGAATTAGAATTAATAGAAAAATTAGATAAGAATTTAGAAGAAAGAATAGAGAAGCAGAAAAAAGAAGAAGAAGAAAAAAAGAAACCAAAAGAAAAAGCAAAAAAGAAATCTAAATCTCTCCTAACATAAACTAGATTTTTTTGTGACTAAAAAGGTTTTATTTTGTATTACCGGAAGTATAGCTTCTATAAAAGCACCTTTCATTATTAGAGAGTTAAGAGCGCAGGGCTTTTCTGTAACATGTGTACTTACTGAAGCTGCCAAAAAGTTTATTACACCTTTTTCTGTAGCGTTATTATCTGATAACGATTGTTATGATGAGGAAGATTTTTGGTCAAAAAACAACCTTCATATTACATTAGCGCAATCACATGATATTTTATTAATTGCGCCAGCTACCGCAAATACGATCGCAAAATGTGCCATGGGAATAGCTGATAATTTAATGCTAAATTGTTTTTTAGCCTTTGAAGGAAAAAAGGTTATTGTACCCGCTATGCATACTGAAATGATTAATAATAAGGTGGTACAAGAGAATATAAAGCGATGTAGGCAAAATAACTCTCTTATTTTGGGGCCCACCTATGGAGAGTTATTATCAGACGACCAGGGCTATGGTCGGATGGTAGAACCTCTAGAAATTGCAATCTGTTTAGGAAAACTACAATTTAACGGTTTGGATCTATCAAAGAAGAATATTTTGATTACAGCAGGAGGTACTACGGAAAAAATTGATCCAGTTAGAACACTGTCAAATCAATCAAGTGGAAAAATGGGTGTTGCTTTAGCACGATTAGCCTATATTAATGGAGCTAACGTGACATTGATATCGACAAAAAAAAGTGATGACATAGGATACCAGAAAATGATTCAGGTAAATAATAGTGAAGAATTACGATCAGCTATAAAGGAATCAATCTCAACTACCGATACATTAATTATGGCAGCAGCCGTATCAGATTATTTGCCTATTTATAATGATAAAAAGTTAAAACGGGATGATAATACCCAAATACCCGTCAAAAAAAATCAAGATATCTTAAAAGATATTACCCAAACCTATAATATAGGTACAGTGGTAGGATTTTGTTTGCAAGATGACATACAAAATAGTGAACTCCCACTAAAAAAATCAGCTGAAAAACACTGTGATTATATGATAGCAAATGAAAGCTCAAATATAGGTAGTGAAAATCGGACGTATAAAATTTATGACAAAAAACAATGTATAGGTGAATTTGAAGAGGTATCTATTGATGAGGCTGCTTATAGAATTTTATTCAAAACGCACCAACAAGCTAACTAATACAGAAAAAGTAAAAAAGAAATTTAAGCGTCTTTACTAGTATTGTTATTATCTGAGGAAGCATCATTTGAATTAGATGTTTCATCTGATTCTTCTGACTCTTTTAAACCTTTTTCAAATTCTTTTTTTGCAAGTCCAAGTGATTTAGCAAATTTAGGGATAGCTGCTGAACCAAACAAAACTAAAACAATAATAGCAATAATAATAATTTCTTTAGAACCTAGCATAATATCTCCTTATTTATCATAAAAATCAATCTGATTAAGAATTGATCTAAAAATAGTATCACATTTCTTAATAAACCTGGCAATATAACGAAATAATTTTGGATAATCTTCTGGTTTGACAAAGATAACCAATAAAACAATAATAACAACCCATTCATAAAAACCAAAATTAAACATCATTACCCCAATTAAATATCCTTGCAAAGATAAGGACAACAAAAAATAAAATAATAAGAGGTAAGGACACTAATAGCTGTGAAATAACATCTGGAGGTGTTAATACAGCTGAAATAATAAAAACAAGAACAATGAGGTAACGACTGGCTTGTAGTAGAAAAGAACGTGTCACAATATTAAAGTAAAGTAAGAGCATTAAAATCACGGGAAGTTGAAATACCATAATAATCGCGGCAATCAAATTAAAGACAATAAATAAATTATCAGAATAAGTTAGTAAGATACCAACATCTTGAGGAATAAAATGATAACTCATCAAAAATTTTATCGATAAGGGCAATAATAAATAATAACCATAGATAAAACTAATACATGCAAAAAGAAAGCTAACTAGCAATGATACGAAGATAATTCTTGATTCAGCTTTTTTTAATCCAGGCAAACAAAATCGAAGTGTATGATATAAATAAACAGGAATAGAAAATACAAGCCCAAATAAAAAAGAAAATTTTAATTTAACAAAAACACCTTCTAAAATAGAACGAATATAAAAAGGGTGGGAATCTAAATTTAAAGATAAAAAAGGTTGTGAAAAGAACTGATATAACGACTCGTAAAACAGATAACTAATAATCATATATAAGAGTGTAAATATTAAGCAGATAAAAACACGTTTTCGAAGCTCTTGAAAATGAGCAAAAAGAGAAGTGTCCATTTAATTAAAGTTAATTAAATTTTGAGGAAAATCTGAACTTAGAGAGCTACATGCTAGATCCGATTCAATATCGTCTTCAAAATTCATGTCCATTTTATAAGTTGGGTTATACGGCTTTAAGATACGAATATGATGACCATTCTTTTTAAGCAAGCCTACAAGTTTGTCATAAATAGACTTTTCTTGTGGAGACTGAAGTGGAATTTTAAATTCTTGATCCAATATATAAGCATCATCTGAAGAGGACGAAGAAATAATTGAAAAGTTAATTGGGAGTGATGGGAATGATGTTAAATTAGATTGTTTTTTAGTGATAATAGATTTAGTAGAATCAACCGACTTTGTTAAGTGTTTAATAGAAGACTCAACTTTTTTTAAAGGAGCAGAAATATCATTATAAGATTGATCTTGTAAAGCTTGTACATATGATTTATCACGAGAAACTATCATGGAAAAGAAAAAGGCTAGGCTTAATCCGGTTGCAATACCAAAAAGAATAATCGAGATAAAGGGTGTTGAAAAAGATTCAGGTGAAATAAGTAAATAAGTGCCTATAGTGACACTAATAAATACCAAATATTGTTTAATACGTTTTTTTGAAAAGTAAGGCTTTTTAGATAAGTTTTTTTTCATGACTAAGAAAATAAATTAGCTTATTTAATAAAAAATGACAACATTTAAAGCATTATAAAATAATCATAAATTAACTGTTTATTGCTTGTTCTAACGTGATGATAAATCATCCTGCCAAATATAAGAGATTAATTTAATGATAGTATCTTTAGAAATACTAATATTAGTAACAAAGTCTTCATGGGATCTCGTTTTTCGATAATCAGGAACACGTGAGGGAAAGTGTAATGTTTTTGATATCATCGACATATCAAAGGAATACAAAAAAGTACCATGAAACAAAATATAATCACGTTTGCGACGCTGTGCATTACCAGAGACTTTTACATCATGAATAGCCAGATCCGTAATACCACGAACATCAATATCTGGGTACTGCGTTAATAAAGCTTTTTTATGCATTTGCATAACAAAGTAATTGGTATCTGCAATAGTAGAACATTGTGGATGAGAAGTGGGGATAAAAAGTGAATAACATAAACATCCAGGACCTAACAACACCGTACCACCACCACTAGATCGTTTAATAATAGGAATGTTTGATTGCGAACAAAACGTTTCATTAACTTCAATAGATGCTTTATTATTACGACCTAAAATGACAGCATAGTGATCTAATTCCCAAAAACGAAGATAGATACAGGTATCTGATCCAGCTAAGGATGTATGAAAAGTATCATCATAGTCTAGATGATCAATAGTTGTTTTTATGTCAGAAGAATTTATAATATTAAGCATATTGATTATCTTAGCATTTGAGAGTGTTCTTTATGAGTGATACTATACTAGAATATTCATAACAAAAATAGGAAAAAAAATGAAAACAATGAAAGAATTAAACCATCATGATTTAGTAGCACGAACCATTGTCGATCAAGTTGATCAACTTATAAAAAACGGACATGAGCTTGAGGCAATTGAAGCGATTCAATTATGTATTAATAAAATTAAAGAAAATAATATTAAAATTGATGGCGCTATCAGCACCCCGTATATCAATACAATTTCAAAAGAAGAGGAACCAGATTATCCAGGTAATCAAGAAATAGAACATAAAATACAAGATATTATTCGGTGGAATGCAATGGCCATGGTTGTAAAAGCAAACCGTTTGCATGACGGGCTAGGGGGGCATATTTCATCTTATGCCTCTATGTGTACGTTATATGAAGTTGGGTTTAACCATATTTTTAGAGGTAATAATGGTGCTAATGAAGGAGACCAAATATTTTTTCAAGGTCATACATCACCAGGTAATTACGCACGATCTTATTTAGAAGGACGACTTGAAGCCAAGTTATTACATAATTTTAGACAAGAATTAGCTGAAGATGGAGGGTTATCATCCTATCCTCATCCTTATTTAATGAATGATTATTGGCAATATCCAACGGTATCAATGGGATTAGGTCCAATATTATCCATATACCAAGCACGATTTAACCGCTATTTAGTTGCCAGAAAGATCATTAGTCCAGAACAAGAACCACGTGTATTTTGTTTTATGGGTGATGGTGAATCCGATGAACCAGAATCATTAGGCGCTTTAAGTATTGCTGCACGAGAAAAGTTAGATAATCTAACCTTTATTGTAAATTGTAATTTACAACGATTGGATGGGCCGGTTAGAGGTAATTCTAAAATTATTCAAGAGCTAGAATCTGTCTTTCATGGTGCAGGTTGGAATGTCATTAAGGTGATATGGGGCTCAGATTGGGATGAGTTATTAGCCTCACCACATCGGAACTTATTGATAAAGCGAATGGGAGAGGCCGTGGATGGTGATTATCAAAAATATGTTGTAGAACCTGGTAGTTATTTTAGAAAACATTTTTTTGGGAAATATCCAGCCTTATTAGAATGTGTGAATCACCTAACAGATGAACAGTTAAAAGGATTATTACGAGGTGGTCATGATCCTAAAAAAGTATATGCGGCTTATAAGGAAGCCACAGAACATAAAGGGGCTCCCAGTGTTATTATAGCTAAAACAGTAAAAGGGTATGGCTTAGGTGAAGCCGGTGAAGGTAAAAATATTTCTCATCAACAAAAGAAATTAAATGAAAAAGAATTAAGAGAGTATCGAGAAAAGTTATCTATACCATTAAGTGACGAAAAAGTAGTGGACGCTCCTTTTTACAGACCGCCACAATCATCACCTGAAATACAATATTTACTCAATCAACGGAAACAATTAGGTGGCTTTTTACCAGAACGTAAAACAAAAGCTGATACAATTAAAATTCCCGCTATTACTGGATTTGAAGAATTTACAAAAGAGTCACGAACACCCATTTCAACAACAATGGCTTTTGTCAGAATTTTAAGTAAATTACTAAGAGATAAAGACTTGGGTAGTAAAATAGTTCCTATTATCCCAGATGAAGCAAGAACTTTTGGAATGGAATCATTTTTCAAACAATATGGAATTTATTCACATTTAGGGCAGCTTTATGAACCCGTTGATTTTGAAACGATTATTTATTATCGAGAAGCCAAAGATGGCCAGATTTTAGAAGAAGGAATTAATGAAAGTGGTTCCATGTGTTCCTTTATAGCGTCAGGAACATCTTATGCTACACATGGAAAACATACCATTCCATTCTATATTTACTATTCCATGTTTGGGTTTCAACGCATAGGCGATTTAATGTGGTTAGCAGCAGATATGAAAACAAAAGGATTTTTATTAGGTGCAACAGCCGGGAGAACAACCTTAAATGGAGAAGGTTTACAGCATCAAGATGGCCATAGTTTGATTTTAGCAAGTACGATACCAACCCTAAAATGTTATGATCCAGCCTTTATGTACGAAATTAGAACTATTCTATTTCATGGTATGAAAGATATGTATGAAGATAAAAATGATGTGTTTTACTATTTAACATTAGGCAATGAAAATTACATGCATCCAGAAATGCCTAAAGGGGTAGAAGAGGGAATTATAAAAGGGCTTTATAAGTTCAACGCCTCCAATCATAAACAAAAGAAAAAAGTGCATATATTAGCGAGTGGAAGTATCATGAAAATTGCATTAGAAGCGCAAGAATACTTATTAGAGCATTACAAAATCGATGTAGATATATGGTCGGCAACCAATTACAAACAGTTAAGAACAGAGGCAATCCGCTGTGATAGGTATAATATGTTACATCCTAATGAAACAAAAAAAGAAAATTATGTTGAAAAAACACTAAAAAAAGAAAAAGGTGTTTTTGTAGCCGTTTCAGATAATATGAGAATGGTGCCAGATCAAATTGATAAATGGGTTCCTGGCGGACTATTTACTTTAGGAACAGATGGTTTTGGTAGAAGTGATACCCGAGAAAACCTAAGACGGTTTTTCGAAATTGATAAAGAGTCAATTATAGTTGCATGTTTATATCAATTAGCTTTAAATAAAGATATAAAGATGAATGAGGTACAAAAAGCAATAAAAACATTAGGAATCGATCCAAAGAAATCGTTTCCAGAATTTATTTAGGACTATGAGGAGAAAAAAGGTATGGACATAAAAATTCCAAATTTAGGAGATGGCATCGATTCTGCAATCGTCATTTCAATTTTAGTAAAGCAAGGTGACACAGTAACAGCTGATCAAACGCTAATCGAATTAGAGACCGATAAAGCTGTGGCGCCAGTACCGTCACCAGCTGCAGGAACGATTACATCATTAACAATCAAAGAGGGAGATACCGTTTCTAATGGAACTTTAATTGGGCAATTAGATTCAGGTGAAAATGCTGAGGTAAAACAAAGTATAACACAGGAAGTAGTACAGCCTGTAAATGTTTCTGCTCCGAAACAGGTACAACCCGTTGCCGTTTCCGCACAAGCACCAACAATAAATTCAGCCGTATCAACCTCAATTTCACTTCAAAAACTAGCGTATCGAATTGGGTTAGATTTACGTTATATTTCAGGCACAGGAAACTCAGGAAGGATTACAGAAACTGATGTGAGTAATCATATCAACTATTTGCAGTCTTTAATGTTAAATCCAAGTACTGAATCAGAAACAAAACCTAAAAAAGAAGTAGCTCTACCTGATTTTTCGAAGTGGGGAGTAGTAGATGTAGAAAAATGCTCACCTTTAAGGAAAAAAATAGCCGAAAAGATGGTGACAGCATGGCAAACCGTACCTCATGTCACACAACAACTCGATGTTGATATTACTAATTTGATGGCTATGAGAAAACAATACAATCCTAAATATCAGAAAAAAGGAGCAAAGCTAACCTTAACTGTCTTTGCTATCAAAGCAGTTCAAAGGGCATTGGAAAAATTTCCTCAATTTAATGCCTCTTATGATCCAAATAAAAACGAACTTATTAAAAAGAAGTATTATCATATGGGAATAGCTGTAGATACCGAAAATGGTTTAATTGTACCGGTAATTAAGGATGTCGATAAAAAATCATTGTTGATTTTAGCGAAAGAATTAACAGAAATAGCCGATAAAGCAAAAGATAGAACATTAAGCGTTGAAGAATTACAAGGTAGCACCTTTACCATTTCAAATTTAGGTGGACTGGGTGTAGGTGCATTTACACCTATAATTAATACACCAGAAGTTGCTATTTTAGGAATTGGTTCAGGAGAATTTAAGCCCAATAAAGAGTTAAGTAAAATGTTGTTAAAAATGCCAATTTGTTTATCGTATGATCACCGTATTATCGATGGCGCAGATGGTGCAAGATTTGCTATGGAAGTTAAAAATCAATTTGAAACCATTACAGAATCTGAAATAAAGGAGATATCGTAACAATGAAAGCTAAAAAATTTGATGTAGTTGTTATTGGTGGCGGCCCTGGAGGTTATGCTGCCGCATTTTATGCAGCAAGTTCAGGCAAACATGTTTGTTTAATTGATAAACGTGCTGAGCTAGGTGGTACATGTTTAAATGAAGGTTGCATCCCCTCAAAAGCATTAATTCATGCTACAGAAATATTACATATGGCTAAAACAGCAGATGAATTTGGAATCAGTTTTAGCAAACCAAAAATAGATATCAATAAATTAAGAACATGGAAGCAAAGTATTATAACAAAATTAAATCAAGGCATAGCTACATTATGTAAGAAAAAGAATGTAACATTTATCCAAGGAAGAGCCCATCTTGAAGAAACCCACGTTTGCAGAGTTGAAACTGACAAAGGTCAACAATTTATCGAGTTTGAACATGCCATTATTGCAACAGGATCACAGCCAGCGATGCCAAGTACCTTTGATCTAGGTAATAAGAGAATTATGACATCAACAGAAGCCTTAGAGATAGAAGAAATACCTAAAACGATGTTAGTTGTAGGTGGCGGTTACATTGGTATGGAGTTAGGTTCTGTATATGCCGGCTTAGGATCAAAGGTGACGGTTATTGAAGCCCTTGATGGTATTTTAGCAGGTGCAGATCCTGATTTAATACGTCCTGTAATGGCAACAGCAAAAGAAAATTTTGAATCACTAATATTTAATGCAAAAGTAACAAAAATGGCAACTAAAGGAAAGCAAATAGAAGTACAGTATACAGTTGATGGAAAACAGAAAAATGAATCCTATGATAATGTTTTGATTTCAGTAGGAAGAACACCTAATACGGTAAATATGGGATTAGACAATATTGATATTAAAACAGATGAAAAGGGATTTATTACAGTTAATGAGCAATTACAAACCAATCACACTCATATTTATGCTATCGGAGATGTGGCTGGTGGTATTTTATTAGCACATAAAGCATCTAAAGAAGCAACAATCGCTGTTGAATCGATTTTAGGTCACCGCGTTACAAAAGAAAATATGGTGATTCCATGTGTTGTATTTACGGATCCAGAAATTGCCTGGTGTGGTCTGACAGAAACAGATGCAAAAGAGCAGGGGGTTGCTATTGAAACCTCTAAGTTTAGTTGGGCAGCATCAGGACGAGCCTTAAGTTTAGGAAGAACTGATGGTTTAACAAAGTTAATTTTAGAAAAAGATACCCAACGTATTTTAGGAATGGGTATTGTAGGTCCAGGAGCCAGTGAATTGATTGCAGAAGGATGTTTAGCCATATCAAATGGACTATATGCAGCTGATTTAGCTGAAACAGTCCATGCTCATCCAACATTATCAGAAACGATTATGGAATCAGCTGAACTCTTTTTTGGTCATTCAGCACATGCCTATAATCCAAAAGTAGAACAAAATATTTCAGTATAATAAAACTATTTTTATATAAAAGAATAAAAGGCAGATTGCTAATGATTGCTTAAAGAATCTTTCTATTTTATAATAAAAATCAACATAAAATAGATTTTGATAAGTAAATACTATCAAGAGCATGGAGATTTAAATTGAGTTTAAAAGAATTTAGCGATATCGCTAATAAAGAATATGAATACGGATTTAAGACGGATATCAAGACAGAGTTAATCGAAAAAGGATTAAATGAAGACATTGTCAGAAAGATATCAGCCAAAAATAATGAACCCGATTTTATTTTAGAGTTTCGCCTAAAAGCTTTTAAACATTGGTTAACAATGGAAGAACCCGATTGGGCACTACTCAATTATCCTAAAATTGATTATCAGGCCTTACATTATTATGCAGCGCCAGAAAAGCCAAAAGAAAAACTTAAGTCTATGGATGATGTTGATCCAGAGTTAAAAAGAACCTTTGAAAAGTTAGGGATTCCATTAAACGAACAAAAAAAATTAGCCAATGTAGCAGTGGATGCTATTTTTGATAGTGTATCTGTGGCTACTACCTATAAAGATAAGCTATTAAAGCATGGGGTTGTTTTTTGTCCTTTTTCAGAAGCTGTTGAAAAATATCCTGATCTTATAAAAAAATATATGGGATCCGTTGTGCCTCATACAGATAATTATTTTGCAGCCTTAAATTCTGCTGTTTTTACAGAAGGATCCTTTGTTTATATTCCAAAAGACACTATTTGCCCAATGGAGTTATCGACTTATTTTAGAATTAATGCAGAAGATACTGGTCAATTTGAACGAACATTGATTATCTGTGAAGAAAATAGTCATGTAAGTTATTTAGAAGGATGTACTGCTCCAAAATTTGATACCAATCAGCTGCATGCCGCTATTGTTGAACTTGTGGCTCTAGATAATGCAGAAATTAAATATTCAACGGTTCAGAACTGGTATGCAGGTGATCCAAAAACGGGAAAAGGTGGTATTTATAACTTTGTTACAAAGCGTGGTAAATGTTTAGGTAAAAAATCAAAAATTAGTTGGACACAAATAGAAACAGGATCAGCTATTACCTGGAAATATCCTAGTTGTATGTTAATTGGGGATGAATCGATAGGGGAGTTTTTTTCTGTAGCGCTAACCAATCATTTTCAACAAGCTGATACGGGAACTAAAATGATTCATATTGGGAAAAATACAAAAAGCACGATTGTATCAAAAGGAATATCCGTTGGTAAATCAATTAATACCTATCGCGGAAAAGTACAAATTAACAAATCAGCTAAAGAGTCTGAAAATTTTACACAATGTGATTCAATGTTAATTGGAGATGAATGTTCGGCCAATACATTTCCTTATATTGATGTGAGAAATGCATCCTCAAACTTAGGTCATGAAGCAGCAACCGTAAAAGTATCAGAAGAGCAGTTGTTTTATTGCCAGCAACGAGGGATTTCGTTAGAAGATGCTTTAACAACCATTGTAAATGGATTTTGTGCTGATGTATTTAAAGAATTACCAACTGAATTTGCTGTAGAGGCGACACAGCTTCTAAGTTTAAAATTAGAAAATACAGTTGGGTAGGAGAAAATAAACATGTTTGAAATAAAAGATTTAAAAGCGAGTATCGAAGAAAAAGATATTTTAAATGGTATTTCATTAACCATAAAACCGGGAGAAATTCATGCCATTATGGGGCCTAACGGATCAGGAAAGAGTACCTTAGCAAAAGTAATATCGGGTCACCCTGATTTTGAAGATCCTGAAGGGGATATTCAGCTTGATGGAAAAGATATCTTAGACTTAGAGCCTGATCAAAGAGCAAATGAAGGTGTGTTTTTAGCGTTTCAATATCCGGTTGATATACCAGGCGTTAATAACTCTGAATTTTTAAGAATGGCTTATAACGCAAAGCAAAAATATAATAATAAACCAGAAATAGATCCTTTTGATTTTGATAGTTTAATTAAAGAAAAACTAACTGTATTAAATATGAAGGAAGCATTTTTAAGTAGACCTGTAAATCATGGGTTTTCAGGTGGAGAGAAAAAAAGAAACGAAATTTTACAAATGCTAATGTTAGATCCCCGTGTTGTTGTTTTAGATGAAACCGATTCTGGTTTGGATATTGATTCATTAAAACAAGTTTCAGATGCAATTAACCATTTTAAGTCAGAAAACAAAATGATTTTAATCATCACTCATTACCAACGATTACTGAATCATATTGTTCCCGATATCGTTCATATTATGGCTGAGGGAAAGATTATTAAATCAGGAGACAAATCTTTAGCTCTAACCTTAGAAGATCAAGGTTATGATGTTTTTAAAGAAGATAAATCATAAGACAATGAAATTAGAAACATTACAAAAAAAGTCAAAAGACGAATTCAAAGAAAAAGGTTTTCCAACTAAAAAGCATGAAAATTGGCTTTATTGGACACCCGATACAGATCATGAAACGTTAGAAAAAAGTTATTATGAAAAAAGTGATACAATAACAGAATCTGAAGTTGTTGTTATAAAGAATGGATCTTTACAATCAAAACCAACTATAGCTGGACTTTCTATCACAAATGATATCACGCAATGTAGTAATGAATCGCTTCAATTTAACCTTGAAAGTAGTTCATTATCATATTTAAATTCAGCATGTTCTAATGAAGTAATAACCATTAGATGTTCCGCAGAGATCAAAGAACCCTTAACCATTTTGATTACATCTGATCATTCTGAGGAAAGTGTTACCGTAAATAGTAAAATCAATATAATTGTTGAAGAGAATTGTACACTTACGACGTCTTTATATCATCAAAAACAAGGCTCTGATACCACCCTTACCAATACATCATTTGAACTTATTTGTAAGGATAATACGAATGTAAATGTAAATCATATTTTTAAAGATAATGCATCTAAAGCCTTTTTTAATGCCATTATTCATATGAATGAAAATAGTAATTGTAATCATATTACCTATGTAGCAAATGCATTACTAACAAGACATGATACAAATGTAACATTTTATAAAGAAAAAGCTACGTTAAACTTAAAAGGAGTTAGTGTTTTAGCAGGTGAAGAACAGTTTTATAATCATTTAACGATTAATCATGAATCTAAAAATTGTTTTTGTAAGCAGCATTTTAAAACGATCTTAGATGACAAAGCAATTGCTGAGTTCTCAGGGTTAGTTTATGTAGCAAAAGGCTCTCATGAAGTAGATTCACAACAAATGAATCAAATTTTATTATTTTCTGATGCAGCAAGAGCTCTTTCTAGACCTCAATTAAAAATTGATGCCGATGATGTGCAGTGCGCTCATGGGAGTACAATTGGACAATTAAACCCAGAAGAAGTCCATTATATTAAATCAAGAGGGCTAACAGAGTCAGAAGCAAAAGCCTTATTAACCTATGGTTTTGCTGAAGAAATAATTGAAGAAATTACTGATGAAAAATTAAAATCAGAATTAGTAATTGATATCAAAGACGTTGTTAGTAAAATAAAGTCATAATATGAGTGATCAAGAGCATAATATACGAGATGATTTTCCAATTTTTAAAAATCACCCTGAACTTGTTTATTTAGATAGTACCGCAACGACACAAAAACCAGAGTCTGTCATCAAGACAATGACCTCTTTTGTATCAGATGATTATGCAACCATTAATCGTGGCATTTATACTATCAGTCAAAAAGCTACTGAAAAATGTTTAGCAGCCCGAAAAGCTGTCCAGTCATTTATTAATGCCAAAACAGAAAATGAAATAGTGTTTGTAAAAGGAACAACGGAAGCCATAAATTTAATTGCTAAAAGTTATTTAAAAGATACTATTAAAGACAGTGATTCTATCTTATTAACGGATATGGAGCATCACGCCAATATTGTTCCATGGCAACAGGTTGTTAAAGCTGAGCAAATTAAGGTATGCGGTATAACAGAAACAGGCGAGTTAGATATCGATGACTTTAAACAGAAGTGTAATGAGAATACAAAATTAATAAGTATTACTCATATATCAAATGTATTAGGAACAATAAACCCAATAAAAGAATTGATTAATTACGCAAGACAAAACAGCAATGCCGTTATTGTAATTGATGGTGCACAAGCCGTTGGGCATATGAGTGTTGATGTACAAGATTTAGATTGTGATTTTTATTGCTTCTCAGCTCATAAGTTATACGGTCCTACAGGAATAGGCGTATTATATGGGAAATATGAACTATTAGAGGCTATGACGCCTTATCAAACTGGTGGAGACATGATTGAGTATGTATCATTTGAAAAAACAACATTTACGAAACCTCCTACCAAATTTGAAGCTGGAACACCTGCTATTATGGAAATCATGGGGTTACATGAATGTATAAATTATATTAACTCCATTGGTTTTAAAAGGATTCAAAGCATTGAATCTGCATTATATGAGCAATTATGCACTGAAATTAGTGGTATAACAGAACTAAGCATTCATGGAACATCAAAACAGAAAGCGGCTATATTATCCTTTAGCCTGACCGACATTCATCCCCATGACATTGGAACTGTTATGGATCAAGAAAATGTGGCTATTCGTGTAGGGCATCACTGTGCACAACCTCTAATGAGACTACTAAATGTACCAGCAACTGCCCGTATATCAATCGGATGTTATAATACAGCTGAAGATATTAGTAGATGTGTTAATGCCTTAAAAAAAGTAATAGAGTTTTTTAAATGAGTTTAGATAATTTATATCAACAAATGATCTTGGAACATAATAAAAATCCAAGAAATTTTAAAGAAGTAGATCCAAACACTCATTACTCACACGGGCATAACCCCTTATGTGGTGATGATTATGTCGTTACGATACGCCTAAAAGAGGGTATTATAGAAGATATAGGCTTTAAAGGAACAGGATGCGCTATTTCCAAAGCTAGTGGTTCCTTAATGACAGAAACATTAATTGGCAAAAAAATAGAAGATGTGCTAAATATAAAAGACAATTTTTTAAACTTAGTAACAGAAGAAGACGCAGAGAAAGACAATTTAGGAAAATTAATTGTATTTGAAGGTGTCAAAAAGTTTCCTGTTCGTGTAAAATGTGCAGCCCTAGTATGGAGAGCACTGGAAGATGCTTTATTAAATGAAAGTGATGACCATACCATTACAACCGAATAAAGGAGATAAAAATGACTGAAGAAATTAAATTAACAGCAATGCCAACACCTAACCCTAATACCATAAAATTTTTATTAGAAAAAACGTTTCTTGAAAAAGGAAGTATTGACTTTAATTCAAAAGAAAAAGCAGCAGGATCATTATTACCAACAAAATTATTTGAGATCAATGGGATTGCAGGAGTGATGATTGGAATCAATTTTGTGTCGATAACAAAACATGATGAAAATGGCTGGGAAGAGGTATTGGAAACAGCGAGCAATATTATTAAAGAGTTATGTAGTAAAGATCAAGTATTATTCGATGATTCATTAATACCACAAGCCAATGAAAATGCTGAAAATGATTCAGAATCTGTTCAGAAAATTAAAACGATATTAGATAACGAAATTCGCCCAGCAATTGCCATGGATGGAGGCGATTGTGAATTTCATTCATATGAAGACGGTGTTTTAACCTTACGTATGCAAGGTGCCTGTAGTAATTGCCCTTCATCTGTAATGACATTAAAGATGGGTATTGAAAATAGATTAAGAGAAGACGTTCCAGATTTAAAAGAAGTTATTCAGGTATAAAAAAACCGGAAGGAATA
>CEVX01032505.1_pt1 | contig 27698 bp, 26 predicted proteins | sample 356561 | NCBI WGS metagenome assembly CEVX01 (sample SAMEA2623886, study PRJEB7988) | marine metagenome | biome: marine biome (ENVO:00000447); feature: surface water layer (ENVO:00002042); material: "saline water (ENVO:00002010), including plankton (ENVO:xxxxxxxx)" | depth 5 m | reverse complement strand
GCTTGCGAAACATTAGTAAAAAATAATTTAGTTGTTATTGCTGGAGAGATTACATCAAAAGGTAATCCTGACTTGGAAAGTGTTGTAAGAAAAGTAATAAATGATATTGGCTATAATAATGATGTACTAGGGTTTAATGGAAGTACTTGTGAATTTAAAAGTTATATTACAAAACAATCTCCTGATATTGCTAAAGGTGTCAATGAAGGTGAAGGTGAAGATTTAAATCAAGGCGCTGGAGATCAGGGATTAATGTTTGGTTATGCATGTAAAGAGACAGAATCTTTAATGCCAGCTCCAATTGATCTTTCTCATAAACTAGTAAAAAAACAATCCGAAGTAAGAAAAAGTGGTTTACTTCCATGGCTAAGACCTGATGCAAAAAGTCAAGTTAGTGTTGAGTATAGTGATAATGGAAAAACAATTAAAGGTCTTTCTGCTATCGTTCTATCAACACAACATGACGAGGATATCTCTCACAAAGAAATTAAAGATCAAGTATTTCAACATATTATTCAACCAGTAATCCCTGATAATTGGATCGCACCTAATACAAAAATTTTTATTAACCCAACTGGTAAATTTGTCATTGGTGGGCCTGTAGGTGATTGTGGGTTGACTGGAAGAAAAATTATCGTTGATACATATGGTGGAATGGCCAAACATGGTGGTGGTGCATTCTCCGGTAAAGACCCCTCTAAAGTAGATAGGTCTGCTGCTTATGCATCACGATATGTTGCAAAAAATATCGTTGCAGCAGGATTGGCAGACTATTGTGAAATTCAAGTTTCATATGCTATAGGAGTAGCTAAACCAACATCTATCAGTATAAATACCTTTGGAACAGGAAAACTTTCAGAAAAGGAGCTTGAATTATTGGTAAAAAATCATTTTGATTTAAGACCAAAAAGTCTCATCAATGCACTACAGCTAAAGAGGCCTATTTACCAAGACACAGCAGCCTACGGACATTTTGGTAGAAATGGAGATAATTTTACTTGGGAAAAAACAGAATTATCTAATATATTAAAGGCCAATTAAAAGAGAGTTAAATAGGGGAAAATCAATGAGAGTAGTAAATTTAGATAGTAATAGTAATACTATTACAAAAAAAATAATTAAAAATGGCGGTCAATGTATGAATAACGTAGTAGAAATTTTGCCTAATAAAGTTAAGGATATGAGTCTTTCTAAGTTAGGTAGACACCAAATTAGTATCTCTGAAAAAGAAATGCCAGGTTTAATGTCTTTGAGAAAACAACATTCAGAGAAGCAACCCCTTTCAGGATTTAGATTAACTGGATCTTTGCATATGACTACAGAGACTGCTATTCTAATTGAAACATTAAAAGACTTAGGCGCTGATGTTAGATGGGCAAGTTGTAATATTTTTTCTACACAAGATGAAGCTGCGGCAGCAATTGCAGAAACTGGTACTCCTGTTTACGCTTGGAAAGGTGAAACACTAGAAGAATATTGGGAGTGCACATTACAAGCTCTTACATTTGATGGAAATTTAGGTCCAAACTTAATCGTAGATGATGGTGGAGATGCAACTCTTCTTATTCATAAAGGATATGAGCTTGAAAATTATTTTAATGAGCATGGAAGCTATCCTGAAATAACTACTACCAATCCAGAAGAATTAGTAGTTGAAAAACTTGTTAGAAAAGTACATAAACTTAATGGAAATCACTGGCACAATATTGTTCCTGATATCATTGGCGTTTCCGAAGAGACAACCACTGGAGTTGCTCGATTAGTACAAATGGAGCAAGAGGAAAAGCTTCTTTTTTCTGCTTTTAATGTTAATGATTCAGCAACTAAATCAAAATTTGACAACCTTTATGGTTGTCGAGAATCTTTAGCAGATGGTATTAAGCGCTCCACTGAAGTTATGCTAGCTGGTAAAACTGTGGTAGTGTGCGGCTATGGAGATGTTGGTAAGGGATGTGCTCAATCAATGAAATCGTATGGATGTAAAGTAATTGTTACTGAAATAGATCCTATATGTGCATTACAGGCTGCTATGGAAGGTTTTGAAGTTCGAACACTTCAAAGTGTGCTTGATAGAGGTCACTTGTTTGTTACCACTACAGGTAATAAAGATATTATTACTCTTGCAGATATGAGAAAAATGAGAGATCAAGCGATTGTTTGCAATATTGGTCATTTTGATAATGAAATTCAAGTAGACGCTTTAAACGATTCAGATGCAGAGAGAGAGCAAATCAAACCTCAATATGATAGATATACATTTCCTGATGGAAAGGAAATATTCATTCTGGCGGAAGGAAGATTAGTTAATTTAGGATGTGCGACAGGTCATGCAAGCTTTGTTATGTCAACTTCATTTGCTAATCAAGTATTAGCACAACTATTTTTAGCTAAAGAAAAACCTGAAGTTGGATTATATAATCTACCTAAAGAATTAGACGAGGAAGTTGCAAGATTGCACTTAGAACATCTTGATGCTGATTTGACAATCTTAACTGAAGATCAGGCTGATTATATCGGTGTTGACCCTAAAGGTCCATTCAAAAAAGATGAGTATAGGTATTAGTTGTACAAATCTGATTTAATATCTATAATTGCTCCAATTAGAAATGAACAGGATATTATTGAGGAAGTTCTTCATTCCTTAAAACAGCAATCATTACCCCAATCTATACAATTAGAAATTATCTTAATAGATGGAATGTCCGATGATAATACACTTAATATCATAAATAAATTTAAAGAGAATAATTTAGATATAAATATTAAAGTACTCAAAAATGAAAGCAAGTATATCCCTTATGCTTTAAATATAGGTCTTAAAGAAAGTTCTGGTCTATATATATGTCGAATGGATACTCATACTATATATCCGAAAGATTATATTAAAAATTGCTATGAAGTAATGATGACAACTGATGCGGATAATGTTGGAGGTTACATTATTACAAAAAAATTTAATAATTCTTTAGAAGCAAATATTGTTCAATCTGTTGTAACTCATAAATTTGGTGTAGGAAACTCAGGCTTCAGAATTGGCAGAAAAGATGGGTTAGTTGATACCGTACCCTACGGCTTTTTTAAAAGAAAAATCTTTGATAAAGTTGGAATGTTCAATGAAAAGCTTATTAGAGCGCAAGATTATGAAATGAATAGAAGGATAATCAATCAAGGAGGAAAACTTTGGTTTAGTAACAAGATATACTGTACAAATTTTAACCAGAAAAGTTTTATAGCGTTCCTTAAAAAACAATTCTTTTTTGAAGCACCCTATAATATATATATGTGGTATTTAGCTCCATATACATTAGCAATTAGACATGGAATTACCTTATTTTTTTCTTCTGGCGTTATTATTGGACTGTTCATAAAAGATGTGCCAATTTTAAGAGAAATTTATTTTTCGGTTTTACTGTTATATCTATTATTAGCACTTATTAGTTCTGCACAACAGTCTATTAGATTCAGAAATCCAATTCTATTTCCCATATTACCATTATGCTTTTTTTTATTTCATTTTATACACGGTATAGGAATGATTTTTGGATTAACTAAGCTGTTATTTAGAATTGCTCCCGTACAAAAAAGCTAATTACTCATCATAAGACGAAACAGCTCTTCCCAATAATTCTTCCCAATCTCTTTCAGGTCTAACCTTCAGATTAGTTTCCCAAGCAGCATTTATTACATCTGTACTAATACCTCTTTCAGTACAGAAGGTAATCAAAGCATTAATATCTTTAGGAAAACATGATCCTCCAAAACCTTGCTTTCCATCAGGTCCTGGTACATTTAAATGAGAATCGGCAATACGTCCATCCGATAAAACTCCTTCAAGAACTTTGTTCCAATCTGCACCTATATCATTTGCAATTCCATACATTTCATTTGCAAAAGATACTTTAACAGCGAAGAATATATTGCAAAAATATTTCACTAACTCAGCAGAGACTGAATCCATTAATATTGTATGATGATTTTTAAATCTATCTAAAAATAGTAGCTCAACTTTCTGTAAAATTTGTTTATTTTCACCTCCTAAAATAATTCTAGACTGAGTAAGAAAGTCCATTCTTGCAGATTTTTCCGTTAAAAATTCAGGATTAAACACTATATCTAAATTTTCAAATTTTGAATTAAAATTTTTAGTAGTTCCTGGAACAATTGTTGATTTCAATATAACAATACTTCTAGATTCATTCTGCTTATTGAATTGATCAATATCTGACAATGAAGATTCAATGATGGATAAATCACATTGACCATTTTTTTTCATTGGTGTTGGTAAACAAATGAAAATAAAATCGCTATCTCTAACTACTTCATCAAAACTATTAACAGATTTTGATGTATCTCTATCATAAATCCTAACATTCGTATTTAATGCACTAGAGCCTGCAGAAAAGCCAAAAGCTACTGAACCTCCAACAAAACCATTACCAATTACACCTATATTATTCATTTTTTTTTCCTTTTGACCATATCATTAATTCTGATAAATGATTAACGTTATTTTTAATATAATTTTCTTTAAGTAATCTAAAGAATTTTTCTAAATTTAATTCCTTTAAATTGTCATCTATTTTTGATATCATTGGATGTTCAGTTTTTAATAATTTTCCAGATGACGCAAACAATTCTTCTTCTAATTTTTCTCCTTTATTTAAACCAGTAATCTTTATTTCAATATCACCTTTTGGATTATCTTTATCTTTTATAGAAAAACCATTTAATTGTACCATTTTTTCTGCAATTTTATAGATTGAAAGTTGCTCTCCCATATCCAAAACAAACCTTCTATTTTTTCCTTCTAAAGCAGAAGATTGAATTATTAGAGACACTGCTTCCTCTACAGACATAAAAAATCTTTTTACATTTTTATCTGTAACTGTAATAGTGTTATTACTTTTAATTTGTTTATCAAAAATGGTCAATACTGAACCACTAGATTTTAGCACATTACCAAATCTAACAATTGAAAATTCTATATTAGATTTCTTAGAATATTCATTCACAATTAGTTCACAAAAATACTTTGATAGACCCATAATCGTAGTTGGTGTAACGGCTTTGTCAGTACTGACATTTACAAATCGTTTTATATTTGTATGATTTAAAAGTGCATCAATTAGATTTCTAATAATTATAACATTATTATAAAAACCTGGAAATTGATTATTTTCTAAAATATTAACATGTTTATAAGCAGCTACGTGGTAGGCTATGTCTATATCATTATGGTTATTTAAGAAATTTTGAATAAATATATTATCTTTTAAATCTCCAAGTAAAAAAACTGTATTCTCCTCATATTTTTTTAAATCATCCATCAAATTAAATAAACCAATCTCGGAACAGTCGGTCATAATAACTTTTTTAGGTTTACTATCTAGAATTTTCTTACATAGTTTAGAACCAATAGTCCCAGCGGCTCCAGTTATGAGAACTGTCTTGCCAACAATATTCTTTTCCAATAAATTTTTAATAGGAGGGATTACTTTTCTACCGATTATATCTTCAATAGTGATGTCTTCCATTAAATTAAAATTAATATTTTTATCAATCAAAGTATCAGTACTAGGCAAAATTTTAATTCTAATATTAAGCTGTTTACTCAACAGATTTTTAACAATTTCTTTTCTATCATTAAAACTTATTGAAGGAATTGCAATAAAAACCATGCCAATATTATGTTTTTTAACAAGCGATTCAAAAGCATCAGGTTTATATACTAAAACATTGCCTATCTTTCTATTAATTTTATCTATTGAATCATCTAAAAACCCAATAATATCATATTTATTATCACTTGTAATATTATCAAATAATTGTACTCCTGCAGCGCCACCCCCATAAATTAAAACTCTATCTCTATCTATATTTTTTTTACCATATAAAATAATTTTTAATATAGCTCTCATTGAATACATAATTAAAATCACATTTAAAATAGAGATGAATAAGAAGAAACTATAAGAGTTATGATAAAATAAAAATATTAAGTTAGTAGTGATTAGCAGTATGAAACTTTTCAATCCAGCAGAAAGAAGTGCATTGACATTAATAAATTTTATTTTATTCTGGTAATGTCCATATCTGATTAAAAGAAGTGTATTAAATAAACAAAATCCTACAAAATAAAAAAATTCATCACCTATTTTAAAAATTTCGTTTCTAAATATTAAATAAACACAAAAATATATTGTACAATCAAATAAAAAAGCTAAGATAGATTTTACTATAGTCTTTTGATTAATAAAAAAAAGTTTAATTTGATCTAGTGGTAACAATCTCTTCGCTTCCCGGTGGCGGTGTTGGAACTAATTTATTTTCCCTCAATACTATATTAATAAGATTTTCATGAGCATCTAAATTTTTTAATATATTTGAAATAATTTGTAAAGTTTTCTTTCTATCAATAAAATTATACAAAGTTAAAATCATCAGCTTTAAATCTAAAAATAATGAGGCTTTTTCAGTATATAAAATTGCTAATCTACTTTTCCATGGCCTAATAAGTTGATTATAGTCAAGATCGGGATCTATACTATTTTCAAGAATATCTCCTTCATCAGCAAATACAATTGAAGATATATCAGTAATTCCCGGTCTTACTCTTAAAATTTTAATCTCTTCATCTGTGTATAAATTAACTTCTCTATTTACATTTGGCCTAGGCCCTACAAAGCTCATCTTAAATGTTAGTATATTAAGCAAATTTGGTATTTCATCAATTTTATATCGCCTAATAAAATTTCCTAGATTGGTAATTCTTGAATCATTAGATGAAGTAGAATCAACCTTACTGCTATCAGCATTAACTATCATAGATCGAAACTTAATCATATTATAATTTTTCTTATTTTTTCCAACCCTTTTAGGTATATAAAAAGGATTAGAAAAGTCTTGTAAGAAAATTCTGATTGCAAAATAAAATGCTGGAACAAAAAGAATACATAATAATATTAATGCTACTATGAAGTCAAAAATTGGTTTTAAAATAGCCTTATATAGACTTGGCATTATTTACTATGTCATGAATATTAATATAATAATCTTCTTCAAGAGGTTTGCTGGTAGGAGCTGGAGAATCTTTCAAGCCCATTCTTATTGGAGGAGCTTTAAAATCAATAAATCTTTCTGAAACAGAAGCAATAATCTCACCTCCGAACCCACAGCTCTTCCAAGATCCATCCAATACTAATAATTTTCCAGTTTTTCTGACCGATTCAATAATTAAGTCTGGATTAAATGGATTTAATACTCTGCAATCTATTACTTCGGCGCTGATATTATCTTTGGCTAATTCTTTACCAGCCTCTAATGCTTGGCAAGAAGTAAATCCAGATCCTACAATTGTAATATCCGAACCTTCTTTAATTATCTTGGGACCAATGGTTTTGATATCTAACTCCTGAAGCTCTGTAACTTCTTCCTCTAAATCAGCGCACCATCTATCGTCTATATATAAAACTGGATCATTTGATAGAATACTTGCAATTAATAAATCTCTAGCATCATTTGCAAAAGCTGGCATTAACACTCTGAGTCCTGGTATATGTGCATACCAAGAATGTAGTGCTTGAGAATGTTGAGCGCCTTGCTCGCCACCCCTATTGATAATAGCTCTAATAGTTAATGGAATCTTAATTCCTCCACCAAGCATAGATTGCCATTTAGCTGCCTGATTAACAATTTGATCTGAAGCTAAAACCATAAAGTCCATTCTAGGATGTACAACAATAGCTTTCATGCCATTTAAAGCTGCACCTAGCGCTGTTCCTGTTACAGAATTTTCAGATACTGGACAATCTATAATTCTTTCTTTACCAAATTTTTTATCAAGGTCCACCATTGTATTTCCTACATACCATGGACTCCATAATCCTTGACCTATAATAAACGAATCATCATAGTTTTCTAGAACATGCTCAAATGCAGTTTGAATGCCTGATCCATATGTTATTTTTGTACTCATTTGTAATAAACCGTTTCTAATAATTGTTGTCTTTGTGGATAAGGATCGGATACTGCTTGATCAAATTCTTTATTTAGTTTTTCTAAAATAGACATATTAAAAAATTCAAAATCACTTTCAGAAATAGCATTTTTAGCAATAAGAGAATTTTTTAACCTTCCAATAGGATCTTTTTTCTTCCAAGGTTCTAAATCTTCCTTTCTTTGTAAGCCTACATCGATATTGTCATCATGACCTACATGACCTTTCCACCTATAAGTGACAGCTTCAATAAAGAATGGCTTTCTTTGAGTCCTAGCAATTTCAATAGCTTTTTTAGATGTATGTAACACTGTGTCTATATTATTTCCATCAATGACAGCGCTCTTTATTCCATGAGCATCTGCGAATCTAGCAATAGAATCAAATTTTTGTCTTTCAGAAATATGCATATGACTAGAAAAAAAATTATTTTCACAAACAAAAATAACTGGAAGATCATAGTATGAAGCTATATTAAGAGATTCATGTACAACTCCCTCTTCACTTGTGCCATCTCCAAAATAAGATACTGATACTGATTGATTTTTAGATAATTTCATAGCTAAGCCTGCGCCTACAGCAACAGGAATAGTAGCTGATACTATTGGAACAGATCCTCCAAATCCTTGGGATTCTTCCACAATATGCATTGATCCCCCCATACCTTTTGAACAGCCAGTTTCTTTCCCAAGTATTTCAGCGAATAAACCATATGTGTCCATTGTAAGACTAAGATAGTGTCCATGCGATCTATGATTACCATAAACTCTATCATCTGAATTCAGAAATTGAGACATAGCTACGGGAATAGCTTCTTGACCTATTGCTAAATGACAAGGACATTTTATAAGTCCACTTTTAACATTGTCAGATATAATCTCTTCTGCAATACGAATTGTTATCATCTTTTTTAAGATAACTATATATTCTGTATTGCTAAGAAGTTGAAGTTGTGGGTCTTCATTCCCAATTTTTGGATTTTTTAAATTATTTAATTGTTTCATTATGAATAAAACTTTTTAATCATATGAGCTACATAATCTGCATCCTCTAAAGACATAAGAGAGTTCATGGGAATAAGTAGGCAGTTCTTAAATAGTTTTTCTGTAAAAGGCAAGTCACTACAATTAAAGTTTAGCCCTCTAATCTGATGGATTGCTTTGCCCCCCCACTGTATTAAAGTACCAATATTATTGTCTGAAAGGAATATTTTTAATTCATTTCTTTTTTCACATCTAATTTCAAAATTTTGAAAAGTATCAAATCTATGATCTTCAGAGCCTGGTGGAGGTGGCATTATCAATCCTTCGATACTACCAAGTTTTTCGTGATACAGGGAAGCAATATCTCGTCTTAATTTAATATCCTCTTCAAATGTTTTAAATTTTTCAAGTAAAATTGCAGCCTGGAGGTTATCTAGTCTCGAATTAAATCCCCAAGATACGTGCTCTCCACTATCATTTCTACCATGATCTCTCATTTCACTCACTTTTGAATAAATAGTTGTGTCGTTAGTAACTACAGCTCCACCATCACCAAAACAACCTAAAACCTTTGCTGGATAAAAACTATATGTACCTGCTAATCCAAAAGTACCTGCCATTTTATTCCGATACAACGACCCTAATCCTTGTGCTGAATCTTCAATTATTAATAGATTATTTTTTTTGGCAATATCTATTATCTTGTTCATATCACATGTTCGACCATTCAGTTGAACCGGCATAATAGCTTTTGTTTTCTTTGTAATTCTTTTCTCAATATCATTGGGGTCTAACAAATGATCATCTCCACATTCTGCTAATATCGGTTCTGCTCCGACAAATTTGATTGCTGCAGGTGATGCTATATAAGTATGGGAAGGTACAATAACTTCATCTCCAGTACCTATTTCAGCCGCTAAAAGTGCAAGCCAGATAGCATCCGTCCCATTAGCTACTCCAATAGCATATTTTGAATTCGTATATTCAGCCAACTTATTTTCAAAATGTACTAGTTCTTCTTGTAGTATGTATGCCCCTTTTTCTATCACTGAACTAATAGCATGGTCCATTCTTTCTTTTTGAGATAAATAGAGTTGAGGATAATTAAAAAAAGGGACTTTCATAATTAAAAATTAAATTTGTATTTCAATCTTTCAAAGATAAATATAAAAGACGTTCTAATGCCTTTTAATTTAGTAAATATTATGTAATCCACAATTCGCTCAACAGTCTTAATAAATTTAAAGTTGACCTTTTTATAATTGGTAAATTTTTCATATAAATTCTGTCCAAATTCATCGTAAATGATATCTGATGGTATTTCAGCAGTTAGAATACTTTTTAAAAGAAATTGGTTCTCAAAATCTTGGCTATGGATATAGTGAGATAAATTTTTATCCTCTATTTTATAATCACGTATAATTGATAAAATATTATTCCTAGAAACAATGTTATTGATAGAGAAAGAAGAGATGTTTGTAAAGGACTCTTTTGATTTTTCTTGAATTTTTCTCCATTTAAATAATTTTTTAGGTATTATGGAAAACTCTTTTTTGTTGAAAATAGAATCATATAAGAATAAATAGTCATCCCCTATTCCTGCATCTTTATTAAATCGAATATCATGCATATTTTTGGTATTCATACACAATGTTAGCGGATGAAAAAACCAGAAAGGAAAATGATCTGCTTTTAAAATTCTTTTAACTATATCATAATTTTTATAATTAAAATTATAATATTGAGGACTATAGAAACTGTTAATTTTTTTGCCATCTTCATCTATTAATTCAAATCCAAATAGATATAAATCTTTCTTTGGATTGTTCCTAATTTCTATGTCAAGACTTTTTAAGCAGTATGGGAAAAATAGATCATCATCTCCAATAATAATCAAATAATCTCCTTCAGCTTTATTTTTAATAAAATTTCTATTATTAGACCAACCTAAGTTTTCTTCCTGAAAAAATATTTTAATTTTTTTATGATTTCTGAAAGGTTCTAAAGTTGCTTTGATTTCTTCTATATTAGGTGAGCAATCATCAGATATAATTATCTCAAAATTTTGATATGTATTAGATAAAACTGAATTGATTGATTCCGACAAATATTGAGGTCTTTTGAATGAACAGATACCAATTGTAAAAAATATGTCGTTATCATGCATATTATTTGAGTAATCCAAATTTTTCTAAGTCATTGGATGCATCACTTCCTAAATCATCTTTTTGAACATTAACAAGCCAATTTAGTAATTTTTTCATTCCTTCATTCATAGAATGTTTGGGTTCCCAGCCTATTACTTCTTTAATTTTGGTAATATCTCCAAAACAATTTCGAATATCTCCTGATCTAAATTTATTTGATACTTCAGGCTTACCATCAAATTGTAAAATCTTAGATAATTCTTCAGCAACATTATATATATTAATCTGTTCTCCGCTACCAAGATTTAAAATATGCTGGCCTTCAAAATCAGTCTCTAATCCATCTATGTATGCTTTTGCTACATCTTCAACATAGACAAAATCTCTCATTTGTAAACCATCTTCATATATTATTGGAGGCTTATTTGATAAAATTCGAGAAGAAAAAATGGCTACCACACCAGTATAGGGATTAGATAATGCCTGATATGGTCCATAAACGTTAAACATTCTAAACGCAAGAGTAGGAATATTATATGTTTTACCAATACAAAGACAATTCTCTTCTTGCTCTCTTTTATTAAGAGCATATATTGAGGAAGGTTTTAGCGGCTTTTCTTCCTTTGTTGGTATAGGTGTGTATCCATCAAAATCCCAGCTTGACTTGATCATGTCTCTTTCATTTCTTTCTTCAGGAAAACTAATATTCCCTTTATTGTCTAAATAAGACCCCTCTCCATATACCGACATAGAAGATGCTAGAATAAGTTTCTTTACACTATTTTTGTTATTCACTATAGCTTGCAACAGTACTCCTGTACCTAAGGAATTGACAGAAGTATAATGTTCAACCTCATACATCGATTGTCCTACTCCAACTGCAGATGCTAAATGAATTATATATTCATTTTTTTCAACTAACTCATTTACTAGCTTGCTATCTCGAACATCTCCAAAAACCTTATTAATATCTTTATGTAAATAGTCAGGCCATAACTGTTTTTCGCCGTGCACTTGCTTATCAAGATTATCAAGGATTGTAACATTGTAACCTTTTTTATTGGCAAAATTTGAAACATAATTTCCAATAAATCCTGCTCCACCAGTTATTAAGATATTTTTCATAGTCTATTTTTTATTTTTCTAGATTTAAATCTGAAAGAAATATAGTAATTAAATAATCGATTATATATAACTTTATTTACACTTTTATCATCATGATTAGAGAGAATTTTTTCCAAATTTTTTATTTCTTTTTTTTCAAAAATATTTTGCTGAAACTTTTTTAAACGATTATAATTCGAAAGCTTAATAGCTTTTTTCAATTTTTGATCAGAATAGTCGATTTCTAAGTATTGCAAGCAACTAGAAACAGTAGAAAATGTATTTTCATAAAGATCTTCATAATCAATAACAAAAATCTTTTTATTTGACTTTTTTATGTCATCTAAAGACTCAATATGTTGATTGTAAGTGCCACAATATCTCCAGTAAGTTTTGATAAACTCTTCAAAGTTATCAAACAATAGCGGTTCTTTATTAATTGTGAAAAACCAATATGATTGGATTACATCTTTAAAATTTCTTTTAATATAAATTGATTTTTTAAAATCAAGATTTAAGTCATAATAATTATAATGCTCTTTAAGAATAATAGGAGCATTATCTAATTTAAGAGTATAATCAAAATCTTTAATTTGTTCTCTTTCTGTTGGCATTATAAGATTAAGATTTGAATAGTCTACTTGCCTGACAATATCAGACTTAAATAAATTTGCTAAAATAAATCTTAACCAAGTGTTTCCTGATCTAGGAAAAGATATGAGCGGAATCAAGTTATTTGAATGTTTCATTTTTAGGATCTGATATTATATATAAATAGAGCATAATCATAATTAAATTAGTTTGGAAAAGAACTAAGGTTTGATTAAAAAATCCTGCAGCACATTGAGAGAGAATAATACAAAAAAGTGGAAATGTGAATACATGTGAATATATTCGTGTAATTACTAACAAATACAAATAATAAATCAGTGTGGCTGTCAATCCTATAACTCCCAATTCAACGAGTAAAGTTAGCCAATCACTATGTGGATTAAAACCTCTTAAACCATATTCTAAATAATAGACTTCAGAAAAATTATTAATTCCTACTCCTAAAGGATTGCTAGTGAATAATAGGAATGAGTTCTGGAATACATCAAATCTTGAGCCCATAGCATCTTGAATATTAAATCTTAATAAAATTGTATCAAATATGTTTGAATAGTTTGAATAAATAAATAATAGGCAGATTGTACTCAGAGATCCCATATAGATAACGGATTTAAATGATAGTTTTTTATAAATCAATCCCAAGAAAATGATCACAGAAAATGCTACAAAACCAGTTCTCGATAGTGTAAACAGAAGAGAGATAAATAATATAAATAATATATAGGGTCTAAAACGAAATATTTTGCTATATAAAACTATTGGTAATAAAAGGCATAGGGTTGTTGCATGGACATTAGGCCCTAACATAAATCCTCCTATTCTTAAAATCGGACCCCATGCATAAGCATCTAAAATATCTTCCTGGCTCCATATAAAAGGTAAGTTTGTTATTAAGGAGACAATATTATACTTATAAAAATAATAAATAGTGAATTGAATTATAGAGAATATACAGCTAGCTATAATTGCTAAAGCAAAAGTATTTATAATATTTTTTTTAACTGAAGCGGTAGATTCAAGAACATATTTAATAAAATAATAATAAAATAATAAATCAACACCGTCTACAATTACCCATTTAAAATATTGATCAAATGTATTTGGTCCATAATTATTAAAAATAATCACTAAGCCGCTCAAAATTTTTATGAAGAAAAGTATAACTAGAAAAATGAAAATGTTTTCTTGAATAAAAAAATGCTTAGAATTGTTAGTTAAACGATTTTTATTAAATGATAATATTGAAAATATAATGAAAAGCAGTTGAAATATTTTATAAAAAGGTATTCTAAGTCCACCAAAATAAGAAGTGAAAATAATTGCAAAACAAAAAAATATAGTGGCTAATAATGAATATTTTTTTAAGAATTCCACTTTAGCCTTTTCATGAAAAAATACATACTTAAAAAATATATCATAGAAGAAAAAATTAATTCTAACAATAAAAAATCTGAATTCTCCAATAGTAAAATATCTAATATAAATGCAAATGCAACCATTAATAGTGAGCTCAATATAATTTGAATAGATTTATCAATCTTGAAACCTATAGAATGGGTTTTTATGATTTGATATTGAAAAATAGAAAAAGCAATGAAATATGCTATAAAGCTTGAAAGTGCTGCAAAAAATATTGATTTATATATGTAAATAAGTAATATATTTAAAATAATATTTACAATAGAAGCTATAAATAGTGGTGATAACATTTTTTTAGTTTCAGTAAATGCAAAATAAATATTTCCTTTAATAATTATTAGCCCATTAAACAATGATCCAATAGCTAAAGCTATAAATACTGGTATATTATCTATAAATGTAAATTCATTACCAAAAATATTTAAAATTCTATCAATGTAAAATATTCCACCAATTAAAAAAGGTGTCCATAGTGCAAAGAATATTGATTCACTCAAATAGATAGATTGCTTTAAATCAGTTATATTTTTTTCAATTTTTAATCTTGATAGAGTAGGCTGCAACATTGTTGTCATTACAGAAGGAACCATTAAAACAAGTGAACTAACTGTAAATAAAATAGAATAAATACCTACATATTCTGAGCCAAGAAAAAACATAATAACATACTTATCTGAAGAATTAATGATATTAGTTAATAAGAAGTTCAACCTAAAAGGTAGTCCATTTTTTATATCTCTAAATATCTCTTTTTGGTTTAAAAATAAGAAGTTGATTTTTATTTTTTTAAACAAGAAAAACATTGCTATTAGTATTTGAATAACTAATGATATACCGATAATTAATATGAGATTATATAAATCTATGATTTCGCTTTTATAGTAAAAATAAGTAAAAAATGAGCAATTTAATATATTCGGGATTGATAGAAGTCTCGAATAAATCTTAAAATCTTCACTGTACCTAAAGAAGTTTAATAATTGAGTACTTAGAAATAATAAAATGAAGTAGATAACAAAATAAACATGATTACCATTTAGAGAAAAATCAATATATCGAGACAAAAATAAAAAAGATAGAGTAATTAATATAACTACACCAAAATGGGAAAAAAATTGAGAGAAAAATAATTTTCCTTTAATATGATTTGATGACGATGAATACTTTTGCATATAATTATAACCAATACCAAAAGATGATATACCTAACAACAATGACGCTACACTTGAAATGATAATATAATTTCCATAAACAGATAGACTGGAAAGGTTAGTTATAAAAAATATTGATAAAATTGAAAAGAGTTTTTGAGATAGAGTAGCAAAACCTACAGATATATTATTTTTGATGTAATGATTTATATTCAATTTAATTTTTCATTTAAAAATTGATTAATATTTTCAAAATCAAATTTAAAGTTTTTATTTAATTTTTTTGAATTATTCTTTTCATTCAAAATTGCGTTTAATTCATTAATAGACTTTATATAATTAACGTCATACTTATTATTTATAAAAAAATCCCCGTTATATTCATCAAGAAAATCTAAGGCAATTGATTTCTTACTTGGATAAAATAATTTGAAATAAATTGATGCAGTTGAAAATGAAGGAGAAAAAGCAATGAGGGTATTTATTATCGGAAATAAGCTATCAACAGAGATAGATTGATCCATAAATGTTACATTTTTATAATGTTTCAATTTATCCTTAAAAGAAATATAATTTTTCAAATTAGGGTGAGGTTTAATCACAATTTTTTTATCATGAAAATTTTCGACAATATATTTAACTATATTAATATCGCTTTTTAACTTTATTTCTTTTGGGATGAGTGATGTATCTTTTTTAAATGAGACGTCAAATGAATCTATAATGATTAAAAAATCTATTGGGTTTGAATGATTATTATAAATTATCTTTTTTAAAATTTTAGTTTCATTCAATGTAAAAGGGTGGGGAATATTTTGTAATTTATCTATATCTGTTCCACTTATTTTATATTGATCTGATTCAAGTGGTGAAAACGTTAAGTGGTATTGTGAATCATTACACCCTGAAGCCCCATTCCATAAAAAGAAATTCTTTTTAGTTAAAAACGGACTTTTTAGCGAAAAAATTGGGATTAAAAACTGAAAAAATATATATTTTGACCATGGAATAATATTTATAAAAAAATTGAGAATTTTAGAATTATATAAAGTTTCTGCTCCAACAAAAAACCATCTGTTTGATATAATCATGTTCCAACGTAAAAAATACCACTTTTTTCTTAGTTTTGTATTCCAGTGTACTGATTCCTGAATTGAAAATCTAAAAATATTCATATTTTTTGCGATTCGCATTAGATATAACTCATTCAAAGAATGCCAATCACTGCTAGTAGCTAAACATTTACAATTATATTTTTTAAATGTTTTATCAAAAATTTTTGTATTATTTCGAAAATTATCAACATTGTTTATAAAAATATTCTTTGATTTTGATTGATATAAATTAACAATTGTTAATTTTGGGAATAATTGATTATCATTTAATATAGATAAAGTCTCTTTCTTTAAATTATCTGAAAATAATATTACATCATGCTCTTGCATAAGTAAGAATAGATGACCAATTAATGTTGATTTAAAATGCCTATCTAAATGGCTATAGAAAAAAATATATTTTTTATTTTTTTGCATTTTTGAAAGAATAATCTCTAATTCTTCTTGTGAAATTCAATATAGCTTTAAAAATAAAAAATTGATTTAAATAGTTGAACGTTCGATGAAATAAAGATGCAGGTTTAATCTGATATGATTCATCTATTTGAAGTGTACAATTTCTCAAACTGAAAGAATCTCCTTCTAGTAATTTAATGTTAATATCATACTCAATCGTATAGCTTTTTGATTTTTTTTGGGGATAATCATGATTTTGATGAAGAATTCTAATGGCTTTAGATGCATCAATTGTAGGAATCTGTTTTTTGTGTGCATTAGCTAACAACCAACTATCATAGCCAGGTTTACCAATCCTAAAATTTGGAATATCTTCAAATAAATTTTTTGAGAAGAGCCAATAATCAAGGCCTGACAAGCCATGCATATCGCCTTTATTATATAAATCGACTAAAGTTGACTTATAATTTTTATTATTGAAGTCAATTTTTTGGTCTAAATCTATATTTACTCTTCTGCCTACAACAAAATATTCTTCATAACTATCATGAATTTTGTTGATTGATTTTAACATTCCATCTATATAAATAATATCTGTATTAAAAAAGAGGATATCTTTATGCTTAGCTAATTGCTTAATTTTCTCTAATGCATCTTTTAAAAGAGGTGTTCCAAATTCTGAAAATTTTCCATCAATACATTTTATACCATTTTTTTTAGCAAACGCTTTTGAGCTATTTTCTTCATCATTAATTAAATAAATTTCAACATCGGGATGTATTTTTTTCCAACTATTTATTGCATTTTTTTGTGCATTGAGGAATGGTTCCTTGAAAGGCCTCGGAAAGGTAAAAATAGTAACCATACCTAATTTAATTCTTTAAAATATTCAATAGTTTTTTCTATACCAGTTTTTAGACTAAATTTTGGCTCCCAATCAAGCAACTCTTTTGCTTTGCTGTTATCGGGTTTTCTAGTTTTGGGATCATGTTCTGGTAATTCTTTATAGATATAATTTTTTTCTATATTTAAGGATTCAGATATAAAATCTGCTATATCAATGATCTTCATTTCCTTATCGTTTCCTAGATTAATTGGAGCTTCATAGGTGGGCCACTTAATTATTAATTTATATAATGCTGATGTAATATCATCAATATAACAAAGAGACCTGGTCTGTGAACCATTCCCGTAAATAGACATTGGTTCTTTATTAATGCCCTGCATTATAAAATTTGATACAACTCTTCCGTCTTCTGGGTCCATTTTAGGGCCATATGTATTAAATAATCTTACTATTTGTATAGGAACTCTATGATTGATATGATAATTATACATTAAGGTTTCAGCTACTCTTTTACCTTCATCGTAAGAAGACCTTAAAGATGGTGGATAAACATTGCCTGTATATTTTTCATTTTGTGGGGATATTTCTGGATCACCATAAATTTCACTTGTTGAGGAAAAAACTATCGGAGTAGATTCATGCTTTGCAAAATCTAGTATATTTTTTGTACCTAAATAATTGACATCAAGCGTATATAAAGTATCTCTTAAATAAACTTTTGGAGAAGCTGGACATGCGAGGTGAAATATTAAATCACATTTAATATCAGGTATTTTATTGACAATATCATGATTAATAAAGGAAAGATTGGGATATTGTATATAATTTTCTTTGGAGCTATAAAAGTTATCAATAACAGTAACATGATGACCAGATTTTAATAACAATTTTGTAAGATTGGATCCTATAAATCCATTACCACCTGTTATTAAAATTTTTTTCATTAAGTATTATTTCTTAATTCAAAAACTATTCTGAAATAAATCATAATTAGCGAGTATACCAATCCGATAATAAGCCCGATTAGTAAGTTTAATAGCAGACTAGGAGAATAATAATCAAAAGAAACTTCTGGATAATCAAGAATTTCAATTGCGGTAGATTTATCAATAGTCTCCAATCTAATTCCCTCATATTGTGTTTTTAAAGATATAGATAGTGACTTCAAAATATCTAATTCTCGCTGTATCCTATCTTCCCTTATTAACAATGAAACAGAATTAGTATAATTTTTATTCTCTAATAAAAATTTCTCATATTTTTCTTCAAGACTAAGCAACTCTTTACTATTACTCAAAATTCGTTCTTGAATAAACTCCAATTTTAATAAATTGCTTGAAAGTTTATGGTCTCTATAAATTTCATTCATGTTAATCAATAATGAATCAAGGATAGACTTTGATAAAAAAGGATTATTGGTAATTATTGAAATAGTGATAATAGATTTACCAGGTGCTTTATAAACTGAAAGATGATTATTAATAAATGTATCTGTAACAATACTAATTATTTCCTGTTCAGAGATTTCATCGTTATTTTCTCCAAACAAAATCTTATATAATGGAACCTTATTTTCTTGGAATTCATTAAGACTAAACTCATCTTTAATAGTGGCTTGTGCTAATCTTCTACTATTTAAAATAGATTCATAAATATCAGAAGAATAGATACCTTCGCTTCCTAAATCAGAACCTAAATTAAATCCAAAACTCTGAGCTTGAGATAGTATGCTTGAACTAGCATCAGATGAGCTTGGAAATATTTTTGCTGTAGATAAATATTTCTTTTCTGATGTTAAAAAAACTAGTGCCCCTAACAAACAAAAAAGGAGTGTTCTTTTTAAAATAAATTGATAGTACTCACGTCCCATTTGTATCCAAAAATCAACTGCCAATACATCTTTATTACTATTTTTATTATTCATTATAAGTTCATTTTTTTTCTAATCTTTGTTGCTGATATCTCTCCAACATCTTGAGGTGGTACATGTTCAATAATACCGTAACCTACGCCTCTACCATAATTTATAGATTCAATATCAGGAATAATAATAACTTTTACTCTATCACCTAAATCCTGAAGCTCTTTTTGGATATTAATCAAAACTTCTTTTGGAGCAAAAGGATTGTTTTTATCTGGGGCCATATCTCTAATTGCTATACAAACATTTTTCCCCTCATTAAGTCTTTGATCAATCAGCCAACGATGTCCTTTATGCCATGGCTGCCATCTACCAATAAAAAGAGAGTATTTCATCTATTGACTCCTCTATATTAAGTTTACCTGTATCAATTTTAATAAAATCTTTAACTGGAGGCTCATAATCAGTAGCAAAGAAATGTTCTCTTCCTCTTTCCTGGTCAGTATAAAGATATACTTCACAAACATCTCTATCTTCCTTCAACGAATCTCTTAAATCTTTATATGGTGCTACAAGACATATTACTGGTAATATATTTTTTGACTGAAGATATTTTGAAATATCAATTGCAAGTTGAATATTTTTTTTTCTTCCCTGTTTAGAATAATCTTTATTTACTATAATATCTCTTAAATCATCTCCATCAATAAGCATACAGTCTATATCCGAATTAGATTTCATCAATCTTTCTTTGATTGCATTTCCTAGAGTAGTTTTACCACTACCCGGTTGGCCAGTTAGCCAAATTATTTTATGTTTCATTATTTTTTATCCTCATAAAGTAAAATTAAGTCCTAATTATAACGATTAAAATGATTAAAAAATGTTATTTTTTTCATTTTTATAATTAATTAAATAAAGAATGATGTATATTCATTACGTGAAAAAGAAAAACCTAGCTATAACGGGTTCAAGTGGACTAATTGGTAAATCTCTTGTAAAATATTTCAAAAAAGATTTTAATGTTATCGAGCTTGATATTGATCTAGGTCACGATTTGTGTGATACTAATTTTGTTAAAGAATGGTTTAGAAATAATAAAAATTTATATGGAATTATCATATGCCATGCTATAAACCCATTACCATTAGAAAATGCTGAAAAAATTACTCCCATAGATTATACTATTGATGAAATAAAAGAATATTTAGATGTTAATCTAGTGAGTGCATATGATGTTGTAAGGAATTTTATCAAAAATAATTCAAGTGGTAAGATTATTAATATTTCATCCTTATATGGTTCAAAATCCCCAAAGCATTTTATTTATAATAATTTTACTAAACATATTGGATATTCTCTTTCTAAGGGCGGACTATTGATGATGTCAAAGTATTTAGCTGCTTATTATGGGAAAAATTATAATATTAATACAGTTATTCTTGGAGGAGTCTATGAAGAAGGCCTTGACAAGAAATTTGTGGCAAATTATAGTCAAAATACTCCATCTGGTCGTATGATGGATCTTGAAGAAGCAATATCTGTCTTTGAATTCCTCTTGGATAAGAAATCTTCTTATATTAATGGAACTGAAATAACAATCGATGGAGGTTGGAACGCATGGTAGACTTAAATAACTTGAAAAAACCATATTTTATTGGAGAGATTGGAATTAATCATAACGGTGACTTAAACATTGTAAAAAAATTAATGGATGCAGTATATGCATGTGGTTGGGATTGTGCAAAATTTCAAAAAAGAAATCCTGATGTATGTGTGCCTGAACATCAAAAAAATATTAAAAGGTCAACCCCTTGGGGAGAAATGACATATCTAGATTATAAGTATAAAGTAGAATTTGAATCTGAAGAATATAACTTTATTAATCAATATGCTCAAAATAAACCTATTGATTGGACTGCATCAGTATGGGATTTAGATAGTTTGGAGTTTTTAAGTAATTTTGATGTACCATTTATTAAAATTCCTTCTGCATTAATAACTGAAATTGATTTAGTAGAAGAAACCGCAAAAACCGGAAAACAAGTGATAATGTCAACTGGAATGTCGACTATTGAAGAAATAGATAATGCTTATAATACTATTGATAAGTTCGGTAAAAAACCGATTGTTATGCATACTAATTCAAGCTATCCAACAAAAAGAGATGAGTTAAACTTAAATAATATTACAATGTTAAAAGATAGATATAAATGTACGGTGGGTTATTCTGGACATGAACCTGATTTAGAACCAACTGTTATAGCCGTTTCTTTAGGTGCAATGGTAATAGAAAGACATATTACCATCTCGCATAACTTATGGGGAACAGATCAAGGTGCGAGTTTAGAAATAAGTGGTATGGATATACTAATTAAAAGATGCCAAGACATCACACTAATGCGTGGTTCTTATGATAAAATTGTCACAGAAAGCGAACTACCTATTAGAACTAAATTAAGAGGTTAAATTTAACTTAAATCTTTTAAAGTTGTAAATAATGCTTCCGCTTTTTGATCCGCAATATTTTTATCATAATAGTTAGTTTTAAAAACTAACAATTCTTTTTGTAATTCTTCTGCGACAGGACATATACCCTTCTCATAATTTAAATTTTTGTACAAATCTGGATTTAACTTAACATATTTTTTCTTATACATTAATGGTTCTAAATAAGGAGGTTTCCATGCGCTATAAATCCCATCTCCTCCATTTAGAATATAATTCTTTCTAAAATCTCGCCACGACAAGCTACCATTTTTTTCGCCGTTATATCTCGCTCCAAATGCCCAGTAAGAATTGGTACAAGATTTTGGTACAAATTGTGGAGTTATCAGATCGCTATCTCCAATTGCTTCATTAAATACTTTCGCTGCATATTGTCTACATTCAATAAAATAGTCTAGCTTCTCAAGCTGTGCTAGTGCAATTGCAGATAAAAAATCAGGTAATCTATAATTCCAGCCTATCATATCATGTCTTTCATAATCTGGATTTTGAAAGACATCTAAATTTTGTTTAACAGAATTATCAGAAGCAGTAAGACCCTTAAATCCATGCGCACCAATCTTTCTTGCATTTTCAGCTAATTCCGGATCATTGGTAGTTAGCATTCCACCTTCTCCACATGATATATGTTTAGAATTTTCAAAACTATAGCTCCCCATATGGCCGATTGTACCAGTTAACTTGCTTTTATATCTACTCATAAAACATTCCGCATTATCTTCAAGAACAAATAAATTATGTTTCTTAGCCAAATCCATAATAGGGTCCATGTCGCAAGGCAAACCGTAAATATTTACTAATGATATTGCTTTTGTTCTATCTGTAATCTTTTTCTCGATATCCTTTGGGTCAATAGAAAAAGTTTTAGGATTCACATCTGCATAGACAGGAATTGCCCCAGCATGAAAAGTTGTACTTGTGTTCATTATAACTGTCAAGGCAGGAGAAATCACTTCATCTCCTACACCTACACCAGCAGCCATTAAAGCAGCATGCATTGTTGCTGTACCTGAATTAAAAGCTATAGCATATTTTGCTTCAAATTTTTCTGCAAACTGTTTCTCTAAGTGATCAGTCCAATTTTTTGCTTGAGCATTTGGAAGCTCCCTATCCAATACTTTTTTTAAATATTTTAATTCATTACCTGTATATTTTATTTTATTTGTTAATCCCATCTCAATTTTTACTTTCTCTGATTTTGAATAATTCTGTTTTGATTATTTTTCCACTCTAAATGTCGAAAATAATTTACTTTTAATATATCAGGATTAAAATTAATTATATCAATAACTTCTGATAACTTGATTTTATGTAATTCTTTCTCTTTAGACATAGACACTATTTTTTTAAAAAAAATTAAATCTTCTGGATAATCTAATGTCATTCGAATATCATTTCTGTAATATTTTTGGTCAATATCTTCTAGCTCTTCTACTTTTAATTTTAAAGATTCAAAAAAAGGGGCTACCATTTCTGTTTGATTTGTATTCTTGTTTTCACACATCATCTTTAGCGCTTTATATGAAAAGGCATATGTAAATGCACCACAGATAATATTATCAGACTTAATAATATCTGAATGATTTCTTTGAATTTGTTGTATTGCCATATCCGATAAATTGGGGCATGCTAATAGATCATCTCCATCTATATTAACAATATAGTCTAAATCAAAGGCATGCATTGTTTTAAACCATCTTAAAATTTTATCTTCCTCTGACCCTCTAAAAAATTCTATACTATTTTCTTTTGCAAGCAATACAAGCGAGTCATCTGAATCTTTATTTGTAGTACATAGTATAATTTTATCAAAATTATTTGTTAACTTTATTCGATTAATTAAAAAAGAAATTGTCGTATAACCCATAAAATCCTTTAGTGCTTTATTGGGAAGCCTTGTTGACCCGTTTCTTACTGTAATTAATAATGCAGTTTTCATCGATATATAATATATTAAACATTGGTATCTATTAATAATGAATAAGAACAATTATAAAAATATAAAACTGATAGTTTCAGACTTTGATGGAGTCATGACAGATGATAAGCTCTATTTAGATGAAAATGGTAATGAAAGTGTAAAATTAAATCGCTCAGACGGGTTGGCCATTTCTTATTTTTTGAAAAAAAAAATTAAGGTAATTGTAATTTCATCTGAAAAAAATAAAGTAGTTAGAAAAAGATGTGAAAAACTTAGAATAGATTGTTTTCATGGGATGAAGAGCAAGCTAGATACATTATTAGAATATTGTTCAAAAAACAATATTAATAATGATGAATTAATTTATATTGGTAACGATATTAATGACCTAGAAATAGTTAATAATACAAAATTTAGTATGTGCCCTATTGATGCAAACTATATTATTAAAGAAAAATCTTCTTTGATTCTAAAAACTGAAGGTGGTAATGGAGTAATCAGGGAAGTTTTAGATTTGTTTATTCAAAATAGAATTATTCAAATTTAGCTTTCGAAAGGGGCCCATAGCTCAATTGGTTAGAGCAACGGACTCATAATCCGCAGGTTCGGGGTTCAAGTCCCTGTGGGCCCACGTATTTGATGTGAATTAATTTATTATTATATACTATAATATATTTTAACTTTAATACTTAATAAATTTTTTAAAAAAATATGAAAAAAGCATTTATCACAGGAATTACAGGTCAAGATGGATCTTATTTGGCAGAACTTCTACTAGAAAAAGGCTATGAAGTTCATGGAATTTTAAGGAGATCAAGCTCATTTAATACGGGACGTATTGACCACATCTTTGATCATGGTAGGCTTCATTTAAAATATGGAGATTTAGTAGATTCAAATAATATAAGTAACATAATATCTGAAGTTGATCCTGATGAAGTTTATAATTTAGGTGCTCAATCTCATGTGCAAGTTTCATTTGAGATTCCTGAATATTCTGCAGATGTTGATGCTTTAGGAACACTTAGATTGCTAGATGCTATTCGTCGTAATGGATCAAAAGCAAAGTTTTATCAAGCTTCTACCTCTGAATTATATGGCTTAGTACAACAGATTCCTCAAACAGAACAAACTCCTTTCTATCCTCGAAGTCCATATGCAGCCGCTAAGCTGTATGCGTATTGGACTACTATCAATTATCGAGAAGCATTTAATATCTTCGCATGCAATGGAATTTTATTTAATCATGAGTCGGAAAGAAGAGGAGAAACATTTGTCACTAGAAAAATATCCATTGCAGTATCAAAAATAATGCTGGGCTTAGAGGATACTTTATCCTTAGGAAACTTAGACGCTCTAAGAGATTGGGGTTATGCCCCTGAATATGTAGAAGCTATGTGGTTAATGCTACAAAATGAAACTCCGAAAGACTATGTGATTGCTACAAATGAACAACACTCTGTAAGAGAATTTATTGAAGAATCATTTAATTATTTTGGGGAATCTATTGAATGGGTTGGAAAAGGAGTCAAAGAAAAAGGTATACTAAAATCAAATGGAAAAACAGTTATTGAAATCAATGAAAAATATTTTCGTCCTACGGAAGTAGAAACACTCCTTGGCGACGCTTCTTTAGCAGAAAAAGACTTCGGCTGGAAAGCAAAAACTAAATTTACAGAGCTAGTTCGAATTATGGTTGAAAGTGACTTCAATCGCCTTAAAAATGAACAAAGATAGTAAAATATTTATTGCGGGTGGATCGGGCATGGTCGGTTCTGCTATATTACGTGAACTGAATAACTTATCCTTTACAAACATTCTTTATCCAAGCAGCAAAGAGCTTAACCTCTTAAATCAAGCTGATGTAGAAGCATTTTTTTTAGAAAACAAACCAGAATACGTATTTAATGCTGCCGCTAAAGTTGGTGGAATTTATGCAAATGATGTTGATTCTGCTGATTTTATATATGAAAATATTCAGATACAAACTAACCTGATTCATTTTGCAATGAAAAGTAAGGTAAAGAATTTTTTATTTATGGCAAGCTCTTGTATCTACCCAAGAGATGCTGTTCAGCCCATTAAAGAAGAGTATTTATTAAGTGATTACTTAGAAAAAACCAACGAAGCTTACGCTATTGCAAAAATTAGTGGAGTTAAAATGCTTGAACACTATAAAAAAGTTTATGGTCTTTCTTCTACTAGCCTTATGCCTTGTAATCTTTATGGATATAATGATAATTATGATCTAAAAACAAGTCATGTTTTTCCTGCATTAATTAAGAAGTTTGTTGATGCAAAAATTAATAACCTCTCTTCTGTAGAAATTTGGGGTACTGGTAAAGTATATAGAGAGTTTATGCATGTAAATGATGTAGCAAAAGCAGCTATATTTTTTATTGACAAATCTATAAATGAGAACTTAATTAATATAGGTTGGGGGAAAGAAATATCTATTATTGAATTAGTCGAATTAATTAAAAAAAGAACTGACTTCAATGGTAATATTATTTTGGATAGCTCAAAAAAAGATGGGACTATACATAAAAGACTAGATATTACTAAGATGTCAGATTATAAATTTTCTCCATCAATTACCCTTTCAAAAGGGATAGATCTTACTATTGAATCATACTGCAATGAACAACTAGGTAAATCATTTAAATCGCTAGTTTAGAATAATAGCTATTTAAATATATTGGAATTAGAAGTAAAATTATTATTTTTATTAAAAACTAAATATGGGTTCACATACATTCATATCAAATAAGAAAAATGATGATATTTTTATTAATATCAACGGAGAATTTTTTCATAGAAGTGAAGCAAAAATTTCTGTTTTTGATAGTGGATTTTTATTAGGAGATGGTGTGTGGGAGGGTATTCGTCTTCATCAATCAAAACTAGTTTTTATAGAGGAGCATGTTGATCGATTATACGCAAGCGCAAAAGGTATTTCATTAAATATTCCTTACTCTAAGGAAAATATAATTGATGAAATAAATAAGGTCTTAGATAAAAATAAAATGGACGATAACATACACATTCGTTTGGTTGTATCTAGAGGAGATAAGATTACTCCATATCAAAATCCTAATACAAATGTTGGACCAATTAATTTGGTGATTATTCCTGAATACAAAGAAACAGATCCAAATACATATATAAAAGGTGTAAAGATTGGTAGAGTCCCTAATATTAGACCGAATGAAAGTATATTAAGTCCTCATTATAATACTTTAAGTAAGCTGAATTGTATTTTAGCAAGTATAGAGGCAAATAAGCTTGGATATGACGAAGGAATTATGAATGATATGAACGGTAATATTAGTACATGCAATTCTACTAATCTATTTTTTATTAAAAATGATATAGTTTTAACTTCTACTGGGGAATATTGTTTAAATGGTATTACTAGAAGCAAAGCTATTTCAGTATGTAGTCAAAATCATATAACATGTTCTGAAGCTAATTTTACATTTGCAGATATTGAAAACTGTAACGAGGCTTTTGTAACAGGTACATTTGCAGGGATTATTCCTGTTTCACAATTAGAAGGCAGAAAATTAGAATCGACTAATTCTGACTCTATAGTTAATAAAATTAGAATGTTATACAATCAAGAAATTCAAGACTAT
>CEVX01030798.1_pt1 | contig 27747 bp, 24 predicted proteins | sample 356561 | NCBI WGS metagenome assembly CEVX01 (sample SAMEA2623886, study PRJEB7988) | marine metagenome | biome: marine biome (ENVO:00000447); feature: surface water layer (ENVO:00002042); material: "saline water (ENVO:00002010), including plankton (ENVO:xxxxxxxx)" | depth 5 m | reverse complement strand
TTGAGGTCCCTGGCATGCTTATCCCCAGATTGAATTGCCTCCCTAGCATCACTCTCATCTTTAGCCGCCTGTTTGAGTGATTCATCAGCGAGTGATAGGGCCTCATTTGCCGATTCTAGGGCATCACTTGATTCCTGTCTGGCTTCACGTGCTCTTCTGATTTCCTCTGTTAGGACCTTGATCTCCTCGTCCGATTCAAGAATCGTCCTACGCTGGTCGCCGATTCTATCTGAGCCAGTCTCTATATCTATCTCGTGCTGGCGAATTTCCTGTATCAGGCTCTGAGCATCTCCGGCGAGGACTTCCTTGATTTCTGCCTCTATGCTCACTAGGTCCTCGTCATATGAAACTAGATTTGTGTTACCTTCTGTGATTGACGTATCAAGAAGGCCCACTCTCTCTGTATACCCTGATCTTTCCTCGCCCAGGAGTTTTACCTCATCCAGCCTGTTCCTATACCTTGACTGATAGAGGGTGATCTTGGATTTATCCCGCTCTTCCTTGAGTTCCCTGAACCTAAGTGCCTGCTCCCTTTCCTTGCCTAGCTGTTTGAGTTGCTTCTTTTTGTCGACTTCCAGAAGGTCGATCGTCTCGATGCTGTTCTCGACGTGCTTTCTCTGGTTGTTGGCCCTTCTGATTTCGTCATCATATGCAGTTACCCCAGCAACTTCCTCGAGAACGCCCCTCCTTCTGTGAGGAGTCATTGTAGCTAGGTTAGTGACGTCCCCCTGGAGCACTATGTTGTAGCCATCCCCCCTAAGTCCAGCTTCGGACAGTACCCTCCTCATTTCGGTGGCGGTCGAGGGCTTGTCCCCGATTCTGAATGAAGAAACTGGGTCCCCCTTACGATTCAACCTGACAGAACGAGTGAATGAGACCTCGTCCTCCTGGACTCTGAGCCTCCTTTTCCCACCGTGCTCTGGGACGTTCGCGAAGACCAGAGTTACGGACATTTGCTTGGCGGCTTTGCCCCTCCCTCCTCCATTGAAAATTAGCTCGGATACATTTGATGCCCTCAGGGCCTTGGTCGACTTAGGGCCTAGAACGAACTGTATTGCATCGCCGCAATTTGACTTTCCACTTCCGTTTGGACCTGTGATAGCAGTGAACCCCATATCGAATGGGATAACCATCTCCCCTCCAAAGGATTTGAAATTCTCAAGTTCAATTCGAATAAGATGCATCCCATCACCTAAGAGTCAGCAAAATTTTTCGCCGACGCTAATCACCGGCTCCATGCCGTTTATCCTATGAATGTTGAGGCATACAAAAGCGCAGCACAACGTTTCCCCGACTCGTTTCTAAACGCCGGAGAGAAGTGGGGTATTGCGAAGATTCTAGGGTGGATTGCCGTGGGGGGTTTGTGGGAAATGCTGACTCTGATACCTGTCTCGCACCTGTTGACGTAGTCGTGGTCGGCTCCGGAATAGCGGGACTGTTCCTCGCCGTAAGGTGCGCCAGGAGCGGGATGAAGGTCGCAGTAGTCACGAAGAAAGGAGTCAGTACCTCATCGACCAATTGGGCTCAGGGCGGAATAGCCGGAGTACTCGATGTCGATGATATAGAGGCCATTGAGGCACACGTCCTAGACACAATAGAATCTGGCGCGGGACTCTGTGACGAAGTTGTAGTTCGGAGTGTTATCAGAGAAGCGGCGATGAGAATAAAGGATCTTGTGGAGCACGGGGTTAGGTTCGATCGGAAGGAAGACGGGGGCTTCCATATGGCAAGAGAGGGGGGGCACAGTGGAGCTAGAATTCTGCACTCCAGAGATAGGACTGGGCAGGAGATCGAGAGGGCGCTAACAAAGGTGGCCTCTTCTGAATCCGACGCTGAGTTCCGGATTTTAGAGGACTGGATGGCTGTAGATCTGATACAGAAATCCCATGGAAAACCAGGAGATGGGGTTTGTGGAATTTGGTGCCTGAATACGGAAGGCGAGGTTTGGACACTCCCGGCAAAGGTAGTGGTTCTCGCAACCGGGGGATCCGGGATGATGCATAAGGCAACAACAAATCCTAGCATAGCAACTGGTGATGGAGTTGCAATGGCGCATAGGGCGGGAGCCGAAATAAAGGATATGGAATTCATTCAATTCCACCCAACATCACTCTCAGTGAGTAGGCAGAAACCCTTCCTGATCAGCGAGGCCATGAGGGGGCATGGGGCAGTTCTTATGACAATCGATGAATATGCTGAATGGAGATCTAGTTCGAGTTCAAATCCGGGTGAGATTTCTTTCATGAGGGGGTATTCGGAACTTGGTAGCTTGGGGACCAGGGATGTTGTGGCTAGGGCTATCGATCGTGAATTGAAGAAGAGCGGCGATCCGCATGTCCTCCTAGTTACAGAACACCTCGACAGGGAGGGATTGCGCCAGAGTTTCCCGACTATATGCAGTAAACTCGAAGAATATGGCATTGATCTTGGGAGTGATCCGATTCCCGTGACCCCTGCGGCTCACTACATGGTTGGTGGAATAAGTGTCGATAGCATGGGCAGGGCGATTATTGATGGCACGCCTATGCCAGGGCTATTTGCTATCGGAGAGGTTGCATGTACTGGATTACATGGAGCCAATAGGCTGGCCTCGAACAGCCTCTTGGAGGCAGTTGTTTTCTCGGAGAGAGCGGCTGAGAGGATTATTGACGAATGGGGCGGTGGCTCCCTGAGGGATGTTTCTGATAATCTGCCGAAGTGGCGTGCCGATGACCTGGATACTTTGGTCGAGCACGCCCCTCTGAGGACGGATTTGGAGGCACTGAGGACTACGATGACCCAAGATGTTGGCATAGTAAAGAGTAATTCACGATTAGACAGGGCCGAGAGGCGTTTGGAACATATCGATAAAGAGGTGTCGAGAACTTGGAAAAGATGCAAGCCAACACAGGACCTAGTAGAGCTAAGGAATCTGGTAATAGTCTCCAAGATGGTCGTTAGTGCATCGAAAAAGAGAGAGTCCAACGTAGGTCTGCATTACAATCTGGACTTGTCCTAGTCATTGAAATTCCGAAGATGATTCAATTCCCTTTACGAGGGCCAGCAGCATTGAGTTCCTTGGGGTCGGAATTCCGACGCCCTCACCCATGCTCACTATTGCTCCGCAAATTGATTCTACCTCTGTCCTTCTACCAGCCATCAAATCCTGTAGCATAGAACACCTATTTTCGGCTGTTGATTTTACCACTTCAGACAGTAGCTCTTCTAGGTCTAAATCAGTCAGATCGATCCCACACTCCCGAGCTACTGAAGATGCCTCTGACATCGCCGAGAGAGACTGCTCCCACAGGTAAGGGGACTCCAATAGAGCCCCATTCCTGACTCCTGCAATGGAGCATATTGGGTTAATTGCCACGTTGATAAGAAGCTTGATCCAGATAGATTTGCGGATATTAAAATCCCACTCTGGATTCAGGGATGAGTCGGCTAGATAATGGAACAGCTTCTCTGCTTTGCCACTTGCTGGACCGCCGTCGAGATAGCCGAGTCTTATCGAGCCCCTTCCTACCCAGTGACTTCCCGTCTCTCCCCTCCAAGCTCCATGGGTGGTGGTGCCGCCCAAAGTCGATTGCTTGCCGATTCTACTGGCTAGGGCCTCAGCATGGCCCATCCCGTTCTGGATGCTCATTGCTACCCCGCCCTCTCCAAGCATCTCCTCTGCAATCTGCGAGAGTATGGGGGTCGAAGTCGACTTTCCTGCTATGATTATGGCGTCACACGAGTTTCTAAGAGGGCCGGGGATAGGCCCGGATTCACTATCCAGGATATGGTATCTGTCAGGAGGAATTACCTCGATAACCCCCTCCGGAGAATGGATGACCAAACCTTCATCGGACAATTCTTCGAGTCTTTTACCCCTGCATACGGCGACGAGTTCAGCATCGGTATCTGCTAAGCAACCGAGGATTACAGAGCCTATTGAGCCCACTCCGAGAATCGCTATTCTCATCACTGATCACCTAAATTGGAACGAGCAGCAAAATTGAGATTAATCCCATTTTCATCGGTGGTCACCCAATATATCAGTGGCGCCTGGGAGTCACCATTACTGGTTATGTTAACAATGACGCTTGACATTGCATCGATCTCCGATGGAACCGAAATCTCCCATTTATCGAAGCCATCTGCATCGCCCATCCAGTCGATTGAAATTGGCATTGAGTAGTTCTCCCTGTTGTGAATAGTGAGTTCGTCCCCCGAGTAAGTAAAGACGTCCGGCCCCTCGACCATTGAGAACCATGATAGCATGTTTGTACCTGAACAAATTGCCAGCCACCCGGGCCCACTCATCTTGATGGTCCCATTTCCAGAATGACCCGCTGGGATAAAAATCGAAGACCTATCTGATAGTTCCCTCTCCCAGTCACCTGTTGAATTTACTTCTACGATGACATCAGTAGAGGGGCAGAATGCTGACTCTGATTCGCCGCGAGTAATCGAGAATTCGGATGGAAGATTCGACAACGGCAATCTCCAATCTCCATCAGAGAATTGAAATTTGAGTTGGGAATTATCGATTGGCATGACCAGGTGTTGTGGAGTCTGGTTATTCCTCAAAATTGTGATTGTGGGACCCATGGCAAAGAAATGGTCGGGAGATCTTTCCTGCGAGAAAAGGGCCCCCTCGTGACCCCTCATGCAAAGGTCGTGGATCCCCGGGCCGAGGGAAGTCTCGTTCTCAAAATTCCAGAATTGATTGCCATTGGTCAGATTGATGTAGTCTCCTTCCACTACAATAATCTCGACGCAGATCCTTGGAGTTTCTGTATCCTCCACCAAAATCCAAAGCGGATCTTTCGAGGTTGTCACTTCCGATGGCTGGAAGGCAATTGTATGCTCACCGACGTGCCCATGTACGTCAATAAGAACCACTACTCTGAAGGGCTGGGGAGTTGCATTTACTTCCCTAGACAGATTTACCGAGATGCTTCCTGTCGAAGCTTGGGTGATTTCATCGAATCTGCATACATCTCTTTCGTCGATGCAATCAGAATAGACCTGCCAATCCCCGAGAGGGTCCCCCTCTACACGAATCTGAAGCCAACCAGAAACAGGGACAACTCCTGCTGGTTCAAGCTCTAGCTGGAAGTTTGCGTGCCCCTCATCGAAGATGATCTGAGAAGGCCATTCCTCTGTAGAGAGTCCCTCGTCCCAGTCAGGCAAGTGATACGCACCGTTTATTCCAGGGAATCCTGCTACAAGTAGTAGAACGACTGCTGCTATTGTCCTGTTACGCGAGAACTCATCGATAGACGCATTTTCATCCACTACAAATGGATCAAGCATGGGGTTCGGGCTGAACCTTCTCCATGTTGCTAGGGCAGTCAGGAAAAGCCAGGGGACCCATGTGTTGCTCGAGAATGCGATTACCAACATGACAAGGGTGAATCCGAAGATATACGTCTGCTTGTCTTCTGCTAGGATTTTGTCAGGGCCAAAAACCGAGTGCAAAAGGTGGTCCCCAGGAAATCCGGGTATTGGCATCAGCATCATCCATGACACTATGCAAAGTCCCAGGCCAGCTACCCCAGTCGGATGCAGCCATTGTAGCCTGAAGTTGAGTTCCTCTCCTAGCCAAGGATTGGAAATCAATTCCAGAAGCGGATTTACCGTAATTATCAATGGTGATGATTCCAAACCAGGAGCGTCACTTGAGGTCAGGTTCAGACCAACTAATGACAGCACCACCCCACAGAGAAATGTTACCAAAGGAGCTGAAATTTCTATATGGGCCAAGGCCCTCCTGTTGGGATAGGGAATTCTATCTGGACGATTCTGCGGAAGTAATCCGGCTATTCCGAAGGGCCACACAGCATCTGCCAAGGGGAATCCCAAAGGAACCATGCGCTCCAACCTGACTCCGTGTCTCTTTGCGACCATGCGCCTGACTTCACTCGATAATGCGACAGCGAAAATTAACGGCAGGGAGAAGGTGATTGTGGCCTGAGAAAGTACATCAAAACCGAATTGGGAATCCGGACTGTTTCTGGAGATGAGTCCGACACCGGCGATCGTCATGAATGAGAACATGGAAAACCAAACTGCGAACTGCTGCCACCTAGGCAACACTAGGGATCGATCGGGCATCTCAGAAATTGAGAGCACTGGGGGGTTCCCAACGTCGAGTACCCCAATTAGCCCCAGTGACTCCAGGTGTTCGTTCAGATCTACGAGACAAGTTCCCTCGGGCTTTCCATCTATGCCCCTAACCCTCCATGAGGCCATTCCCACCTCCTCATCGCCTAGTTCAAAATATCTCGAAGAAATGACTTCGGCGAGATCTCTGTGACTCCAAGTCTCGTTGTCGAGAACGAGTCTATCTGGGGTTGGCTGCGCCTCACTCACGGCTGGTGCTGGAAGGGGTGTTTTTTGACCCCTCGCTCTCTATGAGAGCGAGAGAATCGTCACTTATTCTTGAATCTCTTGAGTCTGAAGGTTTCTTCCCTCTCCATCTCTTCTAGTCTGAGCTGAATGAAAGCCTGTGCCTCTTTCATCTCTGGTATCACCTTGAATTCTAGAGCATTGACCCTTCTCTTTGTGGCCTCTATCTCCTCCAGTAGCCTCTTCAGCGTGGCTTCCATCTCGGCCGCCTTGACAACTTTCTCGATAAGAAGGGAGTATGAGTCGGCCGCCTCGTCGATATAGGGGGATCCACCAACCAGTCCGAGCCCCCTGTCCTCCATGGATAATTTCAGATTCTCGCCATCTACCTTGGGTACTACGACTCCCATTATGTTCCTTCTGGAAACTGTCACCTCCGGCCTCTTTGAGGCAGCGATAGCTGCGCTCTTTACAGAGAGTCCGCCTTCGATGGAAGACGCTAGACTGATTGCCTGAAGGGCCTCCCTGTAGGTGCCGACTAATTCCTGCCTTGCAGCGATCATCTCAGAAAGAAGGGTCCTGAACTCATGGAACAACCCATCCCTCTTCATCTTGAGTAGGTTGTAACCACTTGAGGTCTGCTTGATCCTCCTCTTCAGATTAATCAGCTCTGACCGGGTTGGCTTGATATCCAGAGCCATATTCATTCACCTCCGAGTAATTATTCCTCTTCTGAGTCCTTGCTATCAGTTGGGTGGTACTTATCGATCCACTTCTGGTCCAGCCTGACAAGGTACTTGGTATCGATATTGGAAAGGAGATCCCATGCCAAATCGAGAGTGCCTTCGTTAATTGGACGGTCCTCATCCCTGCTTTGTCTCAGGAATTGGTTCTCGAATATATCCGCGAACTTGAGTAGCTGCAGATCCCTCTCATTCAAGGCATCCTCACCGACAATCGCAACCAGACCCCTCAGTTCCCTACCTTGCGCATACGCGGCGTATAGCTGGTCGGAAACGGACTTATGGTCCTCTCTAGTTTTTCCCGGGCCTATTCCGGCATTCATCAGTCGGGAAAGGGAAGGGAGGACGTTGATTGGGGGGTATATCCCCTTCTGGTGAAGCTCACGAGAAATTACAATCTGGCCCTCTGTTATGTATCCGGAAAGGTCGGGTATCGGGTGAGTGATATCGTCACCCGGCATCGTCAAGATTGGGAATTGGGTTATTGACCCCTTCTTCCCCTTAACTAGTCCAGCCCTTTCGTAAAGCATGGCCAAGTCTGTGTACATGTATCCCGGGTAACCCCTTCTCCCTGGGACCTCTTCCCTAGCGGCCCCTATCTGCCTTAGTGATTCGCAGTAGTTCGTCATGTCAGTGTAAATCACCAGAACGTGATAGTCGTGTTCGAAAGCGAGGTACTCTGCGGCAGTCAATGCGAGTCTGGGGGTAATTAGCCTCTCAACCGCAGGGTCGTCCGCTAGGTTGACGAATAGAGCAGCATTCTCCAATGCGCCAGTCCGTTCAAGATCATGAACGAAGAAATTGTACTCTTCCGCAGTAATTCCCATAGCGCAGAAAACTACCACGAAGTCGTCATCGCTTCCAACTAGTTTGGCCTGTCTGGCGATTTGTAGAGCGATATCATTGTGAGGAAGACCGCTCGCACTGAAAATGGGCAGTTTCTGACCCCTTACTAGCGAGGTACACGCATCTATCGCGGAGATTCCGGTCTGAATGAATGACTCCGGACTCTGTCTTGAGTACGGGTTGATTGCAGCTCCTATGATGTCTGCCATCTCGTCAGCAACGATCTCGGGCCCTCCGTCCCTTGGCCTTCCTGCGCCATCTAGGATCCTTCCTATGAGCCCCTTACTAACTGGGAGTTTGAAGACATCTCCGAGAAATTTAACGCCTGTCTGCCTATCTACGGATGCAGTACCCTCGAATACCTGTACGATAACTTGGTCATCGGAGGTATCGAGGACCTGTCCGTTCTTCATCGACCCGTCGCTAAGGCGGAGTTGAACTATCTCGCCGAAAGAAACTGGCTCTGTCTTGTTTAGGAACACTAGTGGACCCTTTACGTCTGTTATGGTTCTGTACTCTTTTCCGCTCATGATATCACCCCTCAGTTGGCCTCCATACTGGCAGCAATCTGCTGCCCCATTTCAGTTACTAATTCATTTATCCTCTCATCATAGCCCTTCTCGAAACGCCCTCTCATCAGGTCGGTCCTAGCTGGGACGTTGACGACGTCTTCCAATTGAGCCCCTCCCGCTATAGCCTTCTTTGCTTCCTCTTGGAATGATAGGATAGCTCTAGCCATGTGGTACTGAAGGCCCAAGTCGCTGAATGTATCGACGTCGTGGAAGGCATTCTGCTGAAGGAAGAACTCCCTGATCATCCTAGCCACCTCGAGTGTGAGTTGCTGATCTACTGGGAGTGCATCTGAACCCACGAGCTGGACGATTTCTTGAAGCTCGGCCTCAATTTGCAAAAGGGTACTGATGTCTGTCCTGACCTCTGGGAAGTCAGATGCGATGTTGTCCCTGTACCACTGATCTAGTGCTTGTGGGTAAAGGCTGTAGGAGCTTAGCCAGTTGATTGCTGGGAAGTGCCTCTGCCTAGCCAGGCCCGCGTCTAGCCCCCAGAAAACCTTGACAATCCTGAGAGTACCCTGGCTGACTGGTTCTGAAATGTCCCCTCCCGGTGGAGAAACCGCTCCAATAACTGAAACTGATCCATCGTCGCCTGCGAGAGTCCTGACTCTTCCGGCGCGCTCATAGAACTCTGCAAGCCTACTTGAGAGGTAAGCGGGGTAACCCTCCTCACCTGGCATCTCCTCAAGTCTCGATGATATCTCCCTCATTGCCTCTGCCCACCTGCTGGTGGAGTCGGCCATTAGAGCGACGTTGTAACCCATGTCTCGGAAGTACTCGGCGATTGTAATGCCGGTGTAAACAGAGGCCTCCCTAGCTGCCACTGGCATATTGGAGGTATTTGCGATCATCACAGTTCTGTTCATGAGAGGCTTGTTCGTATTTGGGTCGATAAGATGTGGGAACTCATCGAGAACCTCGGTCATCTCATTCCCCCTCTCACCGCATCCGATGTAAACCACTATCTGGGCGTCTGACCACTTCGCTAGTTGTTGCTGGGTAACGGTTTTCCCTGAACCGAAAGGACCGGGGATTCCAGCAGTCCCACCCTTAGCGAGTGGGAAAAGGAAGTCAAGAATTCTCTGACCCGTGATTAGAGGGACATCTGGAGCGTACTTCTGTACGAATGGCCTTGGGGACCGGACTGGCCACTCCTGCATCATTGCTATCTCGGTACCGTCTTCCAGGGTACAGACAGGTTGTGTAATGTTGAAGGTTCCAGACTTTATGCTCTTCACCTTACCGCCAGCATTAGGCGGGGCCATGACACGATGCTCGATCGTCTCTGTTTCCTGAACCGTTCCAATGACCTGCCCAGAGCTGATCTCGTCGCCCTTCTTCACTGTGGCATTGAATTCCCATTTCTTCTCTAGATCTAGGCCGTCTGCATCAACACCACGTGTGATGAAAACGCCCATTGTTTCCTCTAATTTGGGAAGTGGACGTTGGATTCCGTCATAAATCTGAGTCAGAAGTCCAGGTCCGAGTTGCACGGACAGAGTCTGACCGGTCCTTACGACTGGCTCCCCCGGCTTGATGCCAGAAGTCTCCTCGTAAACCTGTATGACCGACTGATCCCCGTGTAGCTCAATGACCTCTCCCATGAGACCCTCATGTCCAACACGGACAACCTCGTACATCCTAGGCGCTATTCCAATTGCTGTTACTACTGGTCCGGAAATCCGGTAAATTAGTCCATTCTCTTTGCTCATTTTTTTCACTTCCATTATTCTTATTTTTTTACTTCCAAAGGTCCACCCCTAGAGCAGACTTGATTGACTCGCGGAGGGTGTGGTCCTCCTCAGTTCCTATTCCCAACACCGTGGGGGTAACACTCTCAGCGATCTGCATACGCAGCCTTTCTGGGAGCATATTGAGATCCGAGTTGTCAATGACGACGACTCCTATCTCACTCTGATTTAGGAGTGTCCTGATAATATCAGCCATCTCCTCATGGTCACTTGTATTGTGCAGGTTCTTGACTCCTGCCAACTGGAAACCAAGGGTGAATTCGAGTGACCCTACAACTGCTATCTCCATAATTTCACCTCAGTAGTCTAAGTGCGCCTCGATTACCTCATCTGGGAGGCCTACTGACTTACCGCGCACGAGTAGTCTTAGATTTCTAACTTCGAGTGCCTTGCACTCAATGTAATGTATGACGGGGAAGGGCGAAACCGGACTTAGGTATGAGAATCTCTTCAGCATCGCGTGCCTCTGATGCGACATCAGTTCGGCATATGGGTCCAGTGAGCCGAGAGACTTTGCCGCCGACATGGCCTCTTCGAAGCCGGTATCGTCGAAAGATCCACTTCTCCTAAGCGTCTCGATCAGTTCTTCATCAGTCTCGATCTGCGATGCTTGCCTCATGGTTGCAGAATCTATCTTTCCGCCCGGGATTACGATGGAGGATCGTTTCTCCTGGGACATCTCTTGACGGATTCCGCGGAACTGATTGATCACGTTCCTGTGGTCTATCTCCATTCTTAGGTACCTGAGTAGCCTTGGGCTGCCATCTCTGCCCTTCACTGCTTTCAGAGCGTCAGAGAAATATTGCATGTCAAGGGCGTTCTCGAGGTCTTCGAGTGTGGGCTCGCCCTCGAACCTAGAGAGGGCCCTGCCCCAAGAAGTTCCAGACATTGCGTCGACGGCCTCTTGGAGTCCCTCTGTAGTCCTGACAATTTGCAACCAAGGGGCGTTTCGGGGATTCTCTGATGGCAGAATCTGTGTTTCGATTAGTTCATCCGAAGCACCGCCGTTTACTGCCCTTAGTACTGTCTTTGCTTTCTCATAGTCGAATCTCTCGACATAGATAGCAACCAGTGCCCTTAGATGGCCCTGACAGAAGCGCAAGACCTGTGAAAGGTCATTGTCCATGTTGTGGAATAACGCTGCTTCGACGGCATCTGCTCCGCTCATCCTCGATGCATAAAGATCCATCTCGGACCTGTATCCGAGTTCACCTATGCTCACGCCTATTGATTCTGGGCCTTGTTGGAGAAGTTGGCGCATCCTAGTCGTATCGATCAATGTCGCCTTACGAGCCTTAGCTCGTGCTGACGCATTGTACAGGTTCGAACGACCATTTGCCATACTTGCCATTTTATCGCCTCAATTTATTCTCCAAAAAGTGCTGTGTTAACCGCTCCTAGACTAGCCCTCCAGGCAGCCTCTAAGCGACTATCGAAGCGATAATCCAGAACCATTGATCCATCCTTTGACTCCAGTACAAAACCTCCGAGCCCTTCGATGTCATCCCCCAAGGAGAACTTGGATGATGATAGGGCCTTTCGGTCCATGGAGACAGGTCTCAAAACCATGTCTGAATCGGCCTTATTGGCCTCCTCAAGAAGACTCGCTATCATATCAGAGCGGCCCTCGAAGTCAGGTGATTCAACCTGCTCCATAACGGCCCCCCAAGTCATGTCTAGCTCCTCTCTTCTGGCGATTAACGCTCTCTTCTGATTGGCCTGCCTGGCCGATGCTACGACCTCTACCGAGAGCTGCTCACTATCGCGTGATGCTCGCATCTCAGCCTCTGAAGTAGCTGCGGCAGCCTGTTCCTTGGCATCGTTTTTGATGCGCTTGGCCTCGGCCTTGGCGGCGTCGATGATTGACTTGGCTTCGGCCTTCGCCTGACTGGCGATTTCGGCCGCTAAAGCATCTAGTGTCATCTTCTAACCTCTCGTAAATAATTCGTATCTCGGTCTCGCAACCTGCCTAGAGCAGGAACAGTGCAAGGAATCCGAACAGTACGATAGTCTCAGGTAGAGCTGTGAAGATCAAGCCAGTAACGAACTTACTGGGGTCCTCAGCAATCATTCCAACTGCTGCTGCTCCAATCGGTCCCTGGCTCAATCCAGTTCCAACACCTGCTAGTCCGAGTGCAATTCCTGCTCCCAGCTTAGCTGCATCCCAATTGTAGGACGCGGCAGTCGATGCCTCTTGTGCCGAAACCACCGAAGCAATCATTGCAAACGAGGTCAGGACCATTAGGGCGCTCATTCCTTTCATCATATTTCTGTTGTTCATTCTTTTTTCCTCCATTTTTCTTACAAGCCTAGGCTTGGAATCTAATCTACCTCCACGAATCTGGAATTCAGGCCGAATGGCTTGAATTCCTCACCGCTAGAATCGTAATATTGCCTCATCCACTCCACGAAATGAAGCCTTGCTGCATGTATATTTGGACTGAAGACACCTAGCCCCCATGCGAAGAATTGGACTGAAAGCCAGCCAATCAACAGTAGTGGGATGAAGAGGTAGTCCATTGTCGAGGCGTGAGATATGTCCTCTAGGATGTGCGCCAATGGCTCGAAGAGTTTCTCGTTCCCTGTCTCTGCGATCTTTACTCCCACGACGCCGACCGCGAACAGTCTGACGTAGGAAATCACGGTCGGCATCATTCCAACCGCTTCAATTGGGGCTAATCCAATGTTGATGGGGAAGGGGACACCGTGGTAGTTGTACAGGGTCCACATTAGCATCAGAGTGGCAGAAATTGATATTGCAGCCCCTGGCAATAGCATCCATTCTGCATCGGATGGCCCGAGGAACCCATAGGCGAACAAGAATCCCCCAACTAGTAGAATCATCCAAACGCCCTTTTCGAAGAATGCACAAACGAAGCCAAATCCACCATGGCCGTTACCATGAAGCATGATATCCCTGAAACCAATTGAGAGCCCTAGGAAAACATGTATGACACCAAGATAAATCGTCAGTAGGATGAGGTGCTCGAGGTTTCCATGGTCTTCAACCATCGTCACTCTGTGGAATGGGAATGCGAGCTCTATTCCTAGAGGGAGGGATGCATGCCAGAAGTGATAGTAATCAAAACTGGGATACAGTATGGAGAGTGCTTCTGCAGGATTGTGACTGTGGTGAGGGAAAATCTCCCAGCCCGCAAATTCCGCGTAAATGTATCCGAAAACCAGTGTACCGAATCCGATGTATGTGAGGAACTTGCCCCCAAGTCGTAGCATCTCATTGGTGCCTGAGTTTCTGATTAACATCCACCCTAGGCCCATTGTGATTAACCCGTAAGCCATATCTCCGAGCATGATTCCAAAGAATATCGGGTAGGTGACCATCATGAAAACTGTCGGATCTATCCTCCCGTATGCTGGACGTCCGACGGCGTCTGTGAGAAGTTCCATCGGCTTGCTTGCATTCCTCTCTTGGAATGCTATTGGGGGCATTTCTTGGTGATGGTCATGATCCGAGTGCCCATGCCCTCCTCCTCCTGCCTCCATTTCGAAAGGTGTCACTTCTGTGTAGAGGCACACAGAATTGAGCTCTCCTTGTACTTCCTCGGCCCTGCTCATCACTAGCCATCCATCCAACACAAATGCGTGCTCGGAAACAGCAATTCTAACAGGGGCTGTGAGGACATCGTGGTCCCTCTCTAGAATCTCAAGGCCGCAAGCGAGCATCTCCCCATTGGAGCCCTCCCACTCACCTATCTTCCCAATTAGTTCTGACTTCTCACTGACCAGGGAGTCCCGTGAGGATTTGACTTCCTGAAGCCGCTCTGATGGCGAACCACTTCCCTCGGGCAGAGCGATGGTCTCGAATCCGGCGGACTCGAGGGATGATGAGATTGTTGAGGAGTCTTCTGTACGGGAGAATACCGCCACGATGTTTTGGTTACCATTCTTCGCTTGGAAGAAGAGGCTGTTACCAGCGGCTTCGGCAGCGGCGGCCGAATCTGTCACAGTTCCCACGAAGGAGTCTATTGAGTCATAGCCGCCCAATAGTTCGATGTCGATGCCGAGAGGTGCGACCATTGACAGGTTGTCCATTTCCTCTTGTAGAGCAGAAATCTCATTATCGAGGTCATCGACTCTTGAGCTAGCCTCCAGAAGTTCGTCAATCCTTGAAGGGAGGTCGCCTGACAGGCTTTTCCGGATTGGAGCTTGGGACACTGGTTTATCGGGCCCTTCTGTGGAAACTATTGACGCAGCAGAGCGCGCCCTGACCAATACCTTTCCTACCTCCTCCGAGGATGGGTTTGGTGAGCCAAGGGAGAATCCCTCCTCCGAGCCATCGTAGTCGATTATGTGGAGTGCCTCCAGACGTGCGAGGATATTGACTGCCTCGTCTAACTTGTCAACGCTCCCGGCAGCAACAAGCCTCCCCATCTGCTGGGTATTGACCTGTGACATACTAGGGCCTCCTTGGTGTTCTAGGATCTGAACGCATCCAGGACCGTCTTCACTGCTGCTGCCCTGTTTCCATCGCTGCCCTTGTGTATGGAGTCTATTGACGAGTCTCCCTCATTGGACACCTTCTTGGCCTCGGCCTCTGCTGTGGCCCTTGCATCGGAAATCAGTCCCTGGCTACTTGCCTCGGATTGGGAGCGGCCCTCTTGGACGATCTCAGTAGCGGACAGTCTTGCCTTGGAGATAATCTCGGAGGCGTCGGACTCTGCCTTGGAGACAGTGTTCCTCGCTTCATTTTCAGCCGTTCTTATGGCACGGAGTACGTCTTCTCTGCCCATTTTCAGCACCTACGGTGCACTGGCGACCATTGTGGAGTTTATGATGGTAACCTCGTGACCATCACTGTATCAACAGGGGGATGCGCCGAGAGGCGCCTCGGGAACCCTCCAAATACAGGCCACATAGCGGGAGTCACGTGGACAGCGAGAGGATAGGGGATGAAGACTGGGCTGAGCTCCAGAGAAACCTCGAAGCGACAATCCCCGTGTACGACCGAGTGAATCGAATTGCCACCCTTGGACAGGTCTCGAAATGGCGTAGGATGGTCAGAGATAGGCTACCTAGAAATTGTCGGCTCCTAGAGATAGGCTGTGGGCCCGGTAGCTTCGCTGAGGATGTCGAGGGAGGAGAGCTCTTCTGTCTCGACCCTATTCCTGAGATGATTAGGGTGGCAGAGCCGAGGATCAACTCATCACGTGAATCCAGGGGCGACTCCGCTGCCACGTTCGTGAAGGGGACCGCGGAAGACCTGCCGTTCGAAGACGATTCGTTCGACGCAGTTTGCTCGTTGTTCTCTTTCCGAGACTGGTACGACAAGAGAAGGGGGCTCTCGGAATCCCTCAGGGTCCTCAGACCTGGGGGGAAGCTGGTAATCATAGATCCGGCCAAGATGAATCGCTTCCATGGCTTCCTAGGATGGCTTTGGATGAGGACTTACGTGAGTGCCTATGCAAGGACGATCTACCGCACGGGGGATCACCCCTGGAAGTGGCTGACCAAGACTTACTCGAGTTTCGGGACCACTCGCGATTATGTCAAGATGCTTGAGGAACAGGGTTTCACTGGCGTCAAGGCGAAGGTCATTTTTCCGGGTATGGCTACGATCTGGGAAGGTGCGAAACCCGAATAGGGTTTATTTTAGAATATGAAGAATGGCTTCCTACAGGTCACGAAGCGCCAAACGAAGGGCTTGGTGAGAGGGTTGAAAGCTAGATTCAAGATCCAGTCGGGGAGCCGCATTATCCAACTTCCAATCCTGAAAGAAACCTTCGAGTTACGCATCACTGAACCCATTTGACGCTTCCATTCGGCCTCGTACTCGTGTAGAGAAGTGCCATTATCAAGATATGAGGCAATCGTCTGTCCGGCGATTCTTCCACCTATCATTGCGATTGTAATGCCTGCTCCATTTGAGGGAAGGACCATCCCAGCCGAATCACCGACGAGAAGGTGGTTTCCCTTGACAAAACAGCCTATTGTCCCAGACATGGGGAGTGATCCGGCCCCTCTGAATGTGACTTCGCCCTCATAGCCGTTCAGGAATTCCTCCGTGAACACGTTGAGAGACTTTCCCTTGGAGAACTTTTTCTGAATTCCGACCCCGATATTTGCTCCCCCCTCCTTTGGGAATACCCAAGCGTAGCCGCCCGGCGCCATAGAGCCAAAGTGAAGTTCCACCGCCTGCCCGAAATCTCCATCCATAAGTGCGAACTTGATGGGTATCTTCAGGCCTGACTCGTCCCAGTACTCCCTCCTCAGCGGGTCATTGTGGCCTCCTGCTCCTACGATGACTCTGGCTGTGAATTGCCTCCCATCCCTGAGGGTCACAGAGTCACCTGAAACGGATTCCACGTGAGAGTTGGTCAGGAATTGCGCCCCCTTAGATGAAGCCAACTCGACCAGCCATTCGTCATGGACGACCCTGTTTAGCATGATGCCATCGAAGGGATACCTCAGCGGCCGGCCTGATGGAGGGACTATGTGCATCTCACTAGTCCTCCTCGATATTGCTGCATCCGGTGTTTGCAGGAGGTCATCGATATCGGGCACATCGGGGCACAGCCTACGCATCTCATCATTGGATGGAACGAGCTCTCCGCATTGTAGGGGCGACCCGATTGGGTCCCTTCCATCAATCACCAACACGTTCCGGCCACCTTCAGCCACGTATCTGGCCACGGTGGCTCCAGCAGGACCGCCGCCAATCACGATTACTTCCCATTCGGTTGCTAAATCTGACATGTTATCCCCTGGATCAGATTCTCCTTTTCTTGGACACCAAGGCCACTTCAGACATCAGCTCCCTAGCAGGGGTAGCTGGAAGGGTGTCAAGAATCTTCAGAGCCCTGTCTACATGGTTCTGAATTAACTGCTTCACGTACTCCATCGAATCTGAGATTTCCAACAGCGAGTGGAGCTCATTCCACCTATCGTCACTGAAGTTACTGAGAACATCCGCCAGATGCTCTCTCTCCGCTCCATGCAGGGTGGTCAACGCATGAATCAGCGGGAGGGTCATCTTTCCTTCATGTACATCAGTACCCCTAGGCTTGCCCATGGAGGGGTCTCCAGTCAGGTCGAGGAGGTCATCTACCAGTTGGAACGCTCTGCCGAACTCAGTTCCGAATTCGTAAAGCAGATCTGCGACCTCCTGAGTCGCGCCAGCAACTAACGCAGCGCATGCACAGCTGGTTGAGAATGGCCCCACCGTCTTGCCATCGATAATTGAGTAGTAGTCCTCCGGCGTCGTAGATAGGTCCCCTATGTGATCGAACTGAAGTAGTTCGCCGGTCGCGATATTGGCACAGGCCGAGGCTATCATGTCAACTACCTCTAGGTCGTACCTCCCTCCCTTTGCGAAGCCAACTGAGAAAAGGTAATCTCCGGCGATTATCGCATGTGACAGGCCGTGAGAGGAGTGGAGTGTCGGCCTCCCTCTCCTGAATTTTGATTGGTCGTAAATGTCGTCGTGAACCAGGGTAGCAGTGTGGAGTAGTTCAGAGGATAGTGCTAGATCCATGACCTCCGATACGTCATCTCCACCTGCTGCCTCGTAAGAGAGAATACAGAGAAGTGGCCTGAGCCTCTTCCCCCCTGCTAGGAGGACGTCTCTAGCGAGCACCATTGCTGGTGCCTCTGAAGATGACATCGCATCGTACACCAACGATTCCAACGACTCCTCGAAGAGATTCAGGCGCTTATCTAAACGCCTCTTTACCGACAGCATCGTAGCCATGTCTACCGGACTCTTCTGCAAGGGTCGCATATATCAACAAGTGTGCGCGCGCCCGGTATGGGCACAAGGCGTGCCCCCTCCCTAGAGGTGGATGCGATGACGGAACAACTACTCCTTGCAATGTTGGACACTGTCGGATGCTCTGTATCCAATAACATCTCTAATTTCCTAGATTCCGGTAGTTCTCCTGAAATTGACGTTAAATGCATCGAGGCCTCGGACCTCGATAGCGCTATTTCGATGCTAGACTCTGGCGAGGTCGACATGCTGGCCGTCCCCGCTTCTGTCATTCACGGGAGAAGAATGGGGCTCCTACAAGCGGGACTGGAAATTGTCGGGGCCAGGACTCCGCAGAGGCCTTACTCCCTACTGGTCTCGGACAACAAGTTGCAATATCAGCCCAAATCAGCCATAATACTGTGTGAACACAAGTTGGTTCGGAGGCAACTCAGGAGAGCGAGAAGAGGGATCAGAATTCTAGATCCGAGGGCATATGCATCGATATCGGGAAGTGACGCTCCGCCCGAAGATCCGGTCTCCTCGGCCAGGTGGATGGAAGAGTTGAGAGTATCTGGAGAAATTGACGGCTTTGTCGCCCGGAGGGGGGTGTACGATGCAGCAGGTTTGATCAGCAGGAGGCATTCACTTCTTCCTGACCCTCAGAATGCGGGAGAGCCCCATTTCCTGCCTATGCCTTATTCCGATCTGATAGTACTGATAGCCAGAAGAATGTTCCCGGTTAGCATTTCTGAGCAGATTTCGGAAAAGGAAGGTATGACAAGCTGGTGGATTCATGATAACCTCATCGGGGCTCTGGACAAAGAGATGCTGGACAAGACCGGGATACTGGTCAGGCACCGCCAAGTTAGGTCCTTGATAAAACAGGCAGAGGACACGCGAGACCTAGTTCTCGAGCAGGTCTGCCAAGACCCGGACGGTGAGGTAAAAGAGGACGAAGTTCATGTTGAGATAAGGATTGAATATGTCTCTAAGGACGGGAAGAAGACCGTGGGTTTGCACAGGGTAATCAGATACTCGGACTTCGAGAGGGCGACCATAGCATCACTCCGTGACTGGGAGACACTCCTCAAGGAAACCTCGAGGGAAGTTCCGAAGGATTTCCACACTGATCCAGATACTCCATCCTTCATATCTCTGGATGACTGAAATAGGTACGAGAAACGGCTTTCGAGGTCTCGAAGGACACGCAATCGATATCATGGTAGAGAGTTCGGAACGCCCTGAGGGCACATGGATTACGACGAGTACATGCTAGATGGCCTCTATCGTGGCAGGCTAGTAGAGCTCAGAGAGAGGGCAGAGGAATTGGGCATCTCAAAGAGCGGTTCAGTGGAAGTACTCAGAGCGAGGCTGATTCACTACCTAGTCCTCCCTGAACATGATCTTTCATGGGATGGGATTCAGTCAATGTCCCACGGCGATCTGGGTGAAGTTCTGAAGATTTTCGGAGTCAAGTCATCAGGATCCCAGAGAGAGAGGAGGCAACGACTATGGCTGCATCTTAACTTCGACTCCAGAAGAATGACAATAGAGAAATTGGCTGAAATGGACCGTGATGATCTGCATGAGATGTGCGTTAGACTAGAAAGTCCGCTAACTGGAAATCGGACCGTTTTGATGGGGAGGGTGGCAGGGGTGCTCACTAACCAACTGAATGGTTGGGGCAGGATAAAGCGGAGTCTCCGGAGGAATGGAATCCCTGGTGCTGCTGAGAGTGTGCCATCAGATGATTCACCTACTGAGCTTGTTCCGGATGAGGGAGAGGTTAGTTTGGATATTGACTTCCATGAGATTGTCCCACCAGCGGTAATTGAGGATGCTTCGGATGCAATAGCGATGGGATTCGAGAGCCTGGACTTGGATGTTCAGACCGACCTGAGGTTCGTGGCTTCCAAGATGGGGGACCTGGAGAGGATGGTTGGAACTATCTTGAGGGGGCATGGCGGAAGATGGGGCGAGGTGCAGAAGGAACTGGTACTGAGGCTAGCGAAGAGGAGGGGCTGGCCGGTGGACAGCGATTCAATCAGGGCCAGGGTCTCCAGAGTAGCCACGGACATTGCGGAAATCAAAGGAGCGCGAATGGGCGAGTTCGGAATAGAGCAGTCGAGGCACGCACTCAGGGCGGAAGTCGCCAGTAACGAGTCGACAGCAAGAGTCAGGGCGGCCATGAGGGACGCACAAAGGGTCATCGAAGGTCAGAATTCTGACTAAGAGGGTAGGATTCGGAAGAATCCAAACCTTGGTTCGATGATCGAGCCCTCTACGTCCCTGAGGCTCTCGAGTGCATCTTCAGCATCTTCCCTTGAGAAGCCAGCTTCAACGCATGAAAGGATGATTGAGTCGTACTCAACCCCCTCTCCAGAATCTCTAGCATTGATTGTCGCGATGATTGTCCCATGCAAGTCCCCAGCTGGCTCGACTGGAGTTACGGGCTGATCGCCGACTGCTGCGGGAGTCTGCCCTGCTGCCTGACTTTCTTCTTCCGGAATGGGTTCCTGGATTAGGCTGGATCTCCCAGAAGCCGCTGACAATGCTTGTAGGACGCCAACACGGTAATTCTCACTGTCGAAGTCCGGATAGTGCTCCCTAGACGAAACGAGGCCTTGGATGAGATCAGATGGTACGCCGGCGCTCTCCATCGAGTTCTGGTTTAGTTCGGCGCCGAGGGACTTCTCATACGCATCTATACGTCGGAGTGTTGCATCAGCGGCATCGGACAGCCACATGGAGTAGGCTTCCTTATCGCAAACTGCGAACTGCTCCGTCCTGAGTGACATGAACACACCGCCGTCCTCCTGTTCGAACCATCTCGACCGACCGACTAGAATCATCAGGAACCTATCCCCTGATTCGAACCTAGCGAGGAGTTCTTCGGCATCCGGGTGGAGCTCTGGCTGGAATGGTGCGATATTGAAGAAGTGGGCCCCGGTTGGATCACGGAGGGAGCCTGAGTAGCTCGGCCCATTGTCTCCGTCTCTCCTCTCCATTCTGTCGATTACCCCTGCTACCAATGCTCTGTTTACCCTAGCACCTAGCTTGGTTACGACGAAGGATGGGTCGTACTCACCTGCGCCGACCTCCGTCAGGGAAGAGTCGGAGTACTCCCTTGCGAGCATCCTGATGGCGCTCTGCCTCACTCTCCTTTCGCCCTGCATCATAGAGTCACCCCCCACTTCTCCATTACTTGATTGGCCGCATCGGATGGAGAGAGTTCTCCCTTTGTGGCACTTTCCGCGAGAATCATTGCACCTTGGTCGTCTATCAAGGCGAGTCCGTTTACAGCTACCCTTCTGCCGAGATACTCGTCCCGGATAGATGCTAGGAAAGCCTCCTGTCCGTCCTTGGAAATCCTGTCGGTGACCTCATCCTGTGTCATCTTCAAGAAATCCTGTGCGGGTTCCTTCGACAGTAGAAGAGATACATTAGAGACGCCATCGTCCATAACCAAGCGAACCCGTAGGTCCTCCTCCCCCCTCTGCGGTCCGCAATCTATGCAGTTTCCATCTCTGAGCCTCTTGCGGCATTTCCTGTTCCCGTCTGGCATTATCACCGGGCATCTTTCAATTATCCCTGAGTCGTTCGTTACGAATACTATTGTTCCGTTCGTCCTGATACCCCTCCTAGTGCCCCCTCTGACTAGTTCGGTTAGTTCGACATCGACCCAGTGATCATTGGGGTCTATCTGGTCCCATGCTGGATTCTCAAGATTGGTTGCCTGGCTAATATCGTCAATTACCAAGTCCGGAGAGCCTTGCCAAGACTGGACCCTTGCTTCCTTGAGGTGAATGAAATCACCTGGTTTGGGATCAAAATCGCACCATGCGGTTAGCCTGCAACGGCCTGTTGGGTCCATCACGTCGCCACTACGGACCACCCTCTCAGTGCCGTCTTTGGCCGTGAATGATCTCTGATTCCAAGTCTCCACCTGGAGAGTCACCTCGATGTCCCTCATACCATTCCTGAGTTCCGATATGCTACTCTTTGTGGAAGATGAAAGCTCATCTAGACTGGCGAATGAGTTGTCGTGGTAGACCTCCACCTTAGTTGTGTCACTGATGTTGACCTCGGGAGTGTCCCTGAATCTTCTCACAGTTGCGCCCTCTATCCTCACCAGTGCACCGGCTTCATGCTCGAAATCCGACCACGAAAGCATGCTTATGCTCCCAGTTGAGTCAGCAAGCCTCCCCCTGACTATATTCAATTGCCCGGAGCCATCCCTCTTCACGATCACATCGGGCTTTGTAGATACGACCCTCGCGACCAGATTGACGAATCCCTCGGATTCAGATGCTTTCTCTATGGTCATGGGCTCATGTGATGGTTGATGTACAGTTGCCCCTCCTTCCTTGAGGATAGAAACGCGAGAAGTTCTATTGATATTTATCGAACGCTTTTCGTTCCACTCGTTCACTGAGACTCCTTCCAGGCGAACTACAGATCCAGGAGCCAGATTCTGGCTGTGGTCCCCCCAGTCCTTGTAGTCCCACCTCACCCTCTTATCACTAGTCTCCCATGGATTATCTTCTATCCACCCGAAGGCTATCTGCCTCTCTTCGCCGGACTTCATCTTCTGCACCCTAGGGGTATAGGACACGACGGCAACCTCGATGGTGACGTTGCGGTCATCTGCCCCTAGGTCGGAGAAGCGATTCGCCTTCTTCTCTGGAGATTGCTGTACGGATGATGGCGAGGACGATTTTGTCACTTCTATTCCCGCCTCTGCCTGGAACTTCCTCATCACAGACCTGAAGGCGTCTTCCGGCGGTATCAGGAACTCTTCCTCATATCTCTTGAATTCCTTGGCTATTTCTTCCTCACTCGCATCCTTGCATTCTTCCTTGACCATGGCCACCTGTGTGGCATATTTTCCATCTTCACTCATTTTCTCAGCTCCGCCTAATGACAAAATGCTGAGTAATCTTGAGTCGACGTAGCTTCAGTACCTATCGGAACTGAGCTAGGCGATGCACGGGTATTTATCCTGCGTGCGGTTTGGGGAAGACTCAGCACTTCATCACCTCAAGCAGGGGAGTTTTAACCCGGCGGTTCTTGAAGGTGTCCCCCGAAAGTTGGCTTTCGACCGACGGCGTTAATCGTGAGAGTCCCTCGTCCGAGTACATGCCCGAGGGAGAATTATGCAAGTTCGGGATCTTGACCTCCTCGGACAGGGCTAGCTCTGGCGAATACGACGACATTAGCGGCCCTGCAATTGAGGGTTTCCTGCGAGATGCTTTGACTACCCCCTGGGAGTCGGCAAGGAGGCTGGTGCCAGACGAGAAGCACGCGATTGAGGAGGGCCTCAAGGATCTTGTCGATAACGAAATGTGCTCAGTTGTCATTACCACGGGAGGGACTGGTCCAGCACCGAGGGACGTCACTCCCGAGGCGACCGCCGCAGTGTGTGACAGAATTCTCCCGGGTTTTGGAGAACACATGAGGTCGATTTCCATGAAGTACGTTCCAACTGGCATATTATCACGACAAATAGCAGGGACAAGGGGCTCCTCTCTGATAATCAATCTCCCAGGCTCCCCTAGGTCAATCAGAGAGATACTGGACGAGGTTTTTGCCGCGGTCCCATACTGTGTCGATCTGATAGGCGGACCATACATAGAGACCGATGAGAGCGTCATAGAGTCGTTCCGCCCACCTCATGCAAGGCGCGAATGATTCAACAAGGGGGCTATGGTCGCAAGTGCATGGCGAAGATGAAGTCTGGAGATATTTCTACCGATAGGGAGAAGGATGAGCTTAGGGAAATACACGTAACTCTCGACTTCACTCCCAATGCCCTCGCATCTCTTCTCTACAGACAAGGAGATACCATTGTTCTCGTTTGCGTTACAAAGGCCCCCTCCCTTCCAAGATGGTTCCCTAGAAACTCCAGCAGAGGATGGGTCCATGCCGAATATTCCTTACTACCTGGGTCTACTGATTCAAGATTCAGGAGAGAACGAGGCGGAGCAAAGGGGAGGACCATGGAAATCGAGCGTCTGGTTGCCCGATCCCTTAGAGGGGCGGTCGACCTAGAGGCCCTTGGACCAGTTGCGCTAACTGTGGATTGCGATATCCTGAATGCAGATGGCGGCACTAGATGCGCGTCCATAACAGCTGCAAATATCGCACTCCGTCTAGCGGTTCGCAGACTCATTGCATCCGGTGACTGCCTTCCTATCGAAATACGACCGACCAAGGAGGAAATATCCAACGGCTGGACTGCCCCTGAATTATCTCCCGAGGAGCGTGCTAATCACGAGTCAGCAGTCATGATGAATGACGTCGCCGCAGTATCTGTTGGGATGGTCAACGGCAGTGTGATGACGGATCTTGACTACATCCTAGACAGCAATGCCGATGTGGATATGAATGTGGTAATGACCAGTGATGGGGGTTTCGTTGAAGTTCAGGGGACTGGGGAGGAGGCGACTTACACCAGGGACGAGCTTGATTCACTGATCAATGCGGCCACGATTGGAATCGAGGAGCTGCATCGCATTCAAACAGAGACGCTTGACGGAGTCAACTGAGCTAACCGCTGAGGAAAAAATGGTGGGACTGGCCGGACTTGAACCAGCGGCCTCCGCATCTTCAGTGCGGCGCTCTCCCAGCTGAGCTACAGTCCCGTAGCACTCTCGCGAGTGTGATTGTGGCTTCAAGGCTTCTGAGGAAATGTGGGACTTCAGAAGACGTCGTCTTCGTCTACTTTGTCATCGAATGACATCAAGCCACCCGCGGCCTTGGCCGGGACCTTTGTCTGATCTTTGCCGTCGCCTTCGAGATTCTTCCGGGCCTCAGCCACCTCGGCCTCCAACAGCTCCAGCTCCTCGGGGGTCAGTCCTCTCTCATGTGCCAACTTCACCCTTCGCTCGTCGCGCGCCCTAATCTCCATCAGGCGCTGTCTGGCCTTGTCGTAATGCTGCATCATGTACATAGCATCGTGCTCTAGTAGTGGAGAGTCAGAAATGATGGTTATGTCCATCCAGTCACCCTCTTCCGCTAGGTACTCGGCAAATGGTTCGAACTTGAGGTCGGACTTCTTGATCTGAGTGTAATGGAGTGCGTTGCCCATCCTATGCTCTATACCGGCGAAGTGACAGTAAAACTTGCTGCCCCCATAAGTCTCCCTAACCTTGTCGAACAGCTCTGCATAGTCCTCGCTGGTCCTCATGCTTCCGTGACCCCTGGCGTGGATATGCGCCATGTTCAGAACTGGTACGGTTCCGTCGACGTGATTGCAGACCTCAAGGACCTCTTCTACCGTCCCCCAAAGCTCCTGGCGGCCAGAGGTCTCGATCCCTACCAGCGAAGGCTCCATCTTCTCTATCCAAGGGAAGGCAGCGTAGGCGTCCTCATTCTGATCGCCCCAGATACTCCGAACTCTGTCGACTATTCCTGCGAATACATTTGCAACCTGTTCGTTTGCTTCGGTTCCCGGCTCATACTCGCCATAGGGCCCTACGTGGTAAACTAGGTGGCGTGCATTGATCACCTTTCCAGCCTGCATCGATGCCTCCATCTTAGCGAGGGACCTGTTTCTCTCCCGTCTTTTGCCAAGTAGTTCCGCATAGTATGGGCCGTGCAGGTTCATCTCAATTCCCGAGTCCCATGAGAGTATGCCTGCCTGCCAATACTGGTCGAAGTGCTTGGGCTGAACTGGCCTTACGGTCTGAATCTCCATCGCCTCCAGCCCTAGGGAGGTAATATCGTCCATTCCCTCTACGATAGTTCTGCCCTTGCAGGACAGTGGAACTCCGGCTGGACCTAGTCTGAGTGGCATCCCTTTGTCCCCCGCGGGTCGCGCCGAACCGGTGCCCCTTCAAAAGGGGTCTCTGTAATAGGGGCGAAAAACAGCTACGGAATGGAATTACTCTGCCGCCGTTGCTCTCCTGATTCCGTCGTCCCCGGGACCGGTCTCCGGGAGTTTGCAGAGAAATCTAGACAGCCATTCGGGGGAGCTCGGTTTTCCCCCTACCTCCAGCTTAACGGAACCTGTAGAGTGCTCGACCATTGCCACTCCCGAGGAGGCATCATAGGTGCATACTATGGGAACCATTCCCTTGAGTCTAATTTGAGTAAGCAGATCGGCCTCTTCAATACCCTCGATTTCCGATATCGGTGCAATAGCTTCTGAGTCGATGAAAAGAACTTGGATCTGCCGAATCTTGCTGATAACTGCGCCCCACGATTGTTCAATCGCCCCTGGGTCGTCCGGCACAGAGACCACCATCACTGTCTTGCTTCCCTCGAGTTCTGCGAAAATCATCGAGGCCGCCCATGCCATCCTAGGGGATTCGCCGTCTAGAACGATGTTGGACGAGTTGATTAGCCAGTTAGCGGAGTCTAGAACCTCTCTCCAGTCGATCGATCCGTGGTCCATTGAATGGAATTCTTCACCATCGGAGGAGGACACGTGCATCACCTCTGCCCCGGACGCTATGGCGTGATGCAGTACCCTTGAGGCCGCATCCGTTCTATCTGGTCTGCCGAATGCAACTATTCCGACTCCACTGGCCATGTTGGGTGCCTAGGGTGCACGGTGAAGAGTGTTCCTAGTCCAGCTTCCACCTGAGGAGGGCAATTGCGCCGCCCATACCAACTAGCTGCTGTCCAGCGTCATGGTCCACGGAGGCCTGAATGACGGAACCTCGAGATGATTCAACTTGACTCACTATGGATTCCCAATCCGACTTGCCGTCTCCCGTTCTGAGCAGGGATGCGTCGATGACTAGGGTGTCTATTGCGCCGATGGATGCCGCCTCTGAAATCGGGACTGAGCCGAAGGCGACCGCCCCCTCCGTGGACATCCTGGTCATCGCCTCCTCTATCGCCCTGACCTCCTTGACGATGGTGTGCTCGCCCAGGACCGAGTCGGCCGCTCCCTCGGCCAGTACCTCGTTTGCGGCGGCTCTGCCTCCTATGGAAGTCGGAGCGTTCGTTATCGTGTTCTTGGCGCCTAGGGCCCTGATATCCTTCTCGAATCCCTCTCTTGCCATACCCGGGCCACAAATTACCAGAGGCATTTCGTCGGGGAAAACCATCCTGACCTCCTTTGCGACTCCCTCTGAGAAGCCACGGCGCACTCCGGTTGAGTCGTCCGCCCTTTTTCCGCCCCCCCTCATCGAGAATTGTGAAACGTCCCTGATCCCCCTAGCTGTGACTTCGAATATCAGAATCTCATCTGACTCGACGACGATAAGTCCGGCTTTGGCTCTGGAGCCCGCTGCCAGTGTTTCCTTGAGTAGGTTCAGATCGGCCTTGGGAAGCCCGCCCTCTCGTGTTATCTCAACCTCGTCTCCAGGGGAGATGACGTGAGTGTGGTGGCTGCCTATGTCTATCTTGGCTTCGGTAATCACCCCATGCACCCTCAGGTTATCAGTGAATGATTGGAACGCTGTCTCTTGCACCTCCAGAACTATCCACATTGGCTTCCTCTCTGCACTCTTGGCTCTGCCGTCCTCCTTCGTGCCTGTGGTTGAGTCCCTGCGGTGCGAGAGCATTCCCACCAAGTTTGAGGGCCTGCAAATCTGAGCCAGCACCCACAGGTCGTCCTCGTCCTCGACTCTGAGCTTGACTCCCTCGTCAAGGCGCTTGATTCGGCGCATACAATCACTACCTAACTGAAGACCCCGGTTAGCCTGCCGTCCTCGTCCATGTCCATGTCAAGCGCTGCTGGCCTTGTAGGTAAGCCGGGCATCGTCATCATGGAGCCGCAAATTGCCACTATGAACCCTGCACCGGCGTTGAGCCTAGCCTCCCTCACCTGCAGAGTGAAGCCCACAGGGGCG
>CEVX01101334.1_pt1 | contig 27816 bp, 13 predicted proteins | sample 356561 | NCBI WGS metagenome assembly CEVX01 (sample SAMEA2623886, study PRJEB7988) | marine metagenome | biome: marine biome (ENVO:00000447); feature: surface water layer (ENVO:00002042); material: "saline water (ENVO:00002010), including plankton (ENVO:xxxxxxxx)" | depth 5 m | reverse complement strand
GTGGTGGAGGTGGAGGAGGTGGGGGTAATGGTACTCTCGATGTTTCACTACTTGTACTTACTGATTGTGTAGATGTAACGTCTGTAGCAGGACGAGTTTCAGAAGCAGCCTGTACATCAAATCTAGGTCTCCTAGTAGATCTGATAGTCTCCTGCATATTATTAATTGTACCTTGAGCAAAGTATGACTCTTCACCAAATGTTCCTGTCATTCCACCAATAGTACTATTAGTAGAATTACTTGTTAATCTGAATAACTTAGTTCCAACTTCAAATGATGGGTTAGAAGTAATATTTGGATTAGGAATGAAGAATGATCCAAGAACTGTTCCTACATGATCACTGAATAATCTTATATTAGTAATTTCTGCTTCACCAGTAGCACTCCTAAGTCTCATTCCTGTTCTTATAAAACCACTATAAAGACCCTGTGTTTGGTCTGCTAGTGATACAGTATCTACGTTAACGAGAATTGAAGAACTTGAATAAGTTGCAGGAACTGTATATGACTCATCATAAGGACTGGTTGTAAACACATCAGTTGGTGAAGCAATTGGTCCTATCTTATGGTTGGATGTTGCTACTCTAAATGATACTCTAGGAGTTGCTGCATTAGTTGCTGTAACTGTACCTGCAGCCATTGTTCCGTTAACAAGTTGACCAACAGTAAATGTACCACTAATCATCTTAACTTCGATTAATTTTGGTACAACAAATGCATTTACATCTTGACCATCAAAGAATCCATAAAGTCTTGTTAATGGTTTAAACTTACGTCCTGTAAATTCTATATTTCTAGACCTCATAAATGCGATGACTGAGGTACTTACTACCTTATCTCCTTCATTTACAGTATCTGTTACTTCACTAATTCTAAGTCTTTCACCTGCTCTGGTTGATGTACCAGTTCTAGTAGTAGTTGTAGTAGTTGTAGTCTGGAATGAGTTTGTAGTTACAATCTGACTTCCATTATTTCTAGAATTAGATCCTGTTTGTATTCTATTAGAACTACTAGTAGAACTAGATCCAGTCCATGTAGTATTCCATGTACCCCATCTAACAGGTCCTAAACCAGTTTGTGGATCATAACCATCAAATTCTAACTGTCTACGAGTTTGAGTATAGTTATCAACTTCAATTCTTTGTGGTTGAAGTCTAACTTGGTCAATCCATATATCAGATGATGGGAATAGTACAATGTTACCTGTGTAAGTAGTTACAAGATAAGGAGTAACATTCTCAACTCTAGTAGCAAATCCTTGTACAATTCTTGGAGCACTATCATAATCTAAGGTTAATAATTGACCAGTTCTCTTAATACCATTTCCTATTAAGTCAGTAACAAATCTAGGATCAGCAGTTGCTGAAGCAGTTGTTCCTATACCAATTAAAGATCTAGAACCGAGTAATAAATCAACTTCAGTTGTATAGTGTGTTGGTCTTAATTCAAGATTTGATGGGTCAACACTGTTAGTTACCTTACCAAGTTTTAATTGAGTTGCAGTTCCTGAGAAGTTATCAACGTAAATACCCGATTTAAATCGTGTTAAACCAGCATTATCAGGAATAAACAGACTCTCAGTATTAGATTCTAGAAGAGAGAGTGCAGTATAGTACTCTAAGTTTTGAATTCTATCTTCTAATAATGCAATATCTTGCATCCTATATCTCTTATGAGACTTAAGTAATACTTCTACATTCTCAGTATTACAAATATATGGGGGTAACTTACATAAAGCAACTTCCAATGCATCCTCAACAGGAATAGGTGGAACTGGTGTATCAGCAGGAATACCTTTAATTAATTGGAATTGACCGTTCTTAGTTAAATATATTCTATCAATTCTTGGTTGATAGTATGAATATTGAATATTAATTGACTCATCAGATGCTAAAATATTCTTAGCAGAGTTTGTAGCATCAGAGAATACTCGTGCATTAAATTCAAATGGAGATACCGCAGTTGAATTTAAATCAAAATTAGTTACTCTTGGTCTAATATCAATAATATCACTTAATCGTGTACCTTCTCTGACATCAGGCAATACACAATAATCAATTTGATCATATGATGAAACAGTCGTTATATCACCATCATCAGTAGATGCATATTCTGCAGATTCAAAAATAACTCTTAATTTTTTCCTAGGATCTTTAGAATTAGGTTTTCTAATAAGACGAGCATAGTCACAAATAGTTTCTCTTTGTCCACTATCTAAACTAAATCTCTCCATAATATTATTGTCACCAGGATCAAAATCATTAATAGTAGCGACTATACCACTCTCAACAAATTCAATTTGCTCATTTAATTCAAATCTTAAATCACTTAAGTATACAAATGCTGCTTTGGCACTGTTAATTCGCTCAATATAGAGACCTATTGCACCTGTTGTTTTACCAACAAATTCCTCACCAGAAATTAAGTCATCAACACGTCCTGTTGGACCATTCATGTTGAATACAGTAACAGATGGGATTAATGGATCTGCAGTACCACCAGACTCAAATACACCATAAACTTTAGTTACATCTGGTTCTCCAAGACAAATATCAGTATCCTGAACCCTTAATCCATAACCATAATTACCATAACTTAATCCATCATTTAATGAGGTTGTACCAACACCAGAAGTTACTAATTTGGACTTATTAACAATAATTGAGTTGGTTCTTATTCTATTTTTAACTTTATTCTTAATATTGATTTTATTAAGAGTAGCAACTAATCTTGCAGATCCTGCAGTAGCAGATAATCCAAATATTCTTAATTCTCTACCACCATTTGTAAAACGTAATTTATCTGGTGTTAATTCTTCAGTAACACCTGCATCATTAGTTAAAACATATCTTTCTTCATCATATGCTAAGAATGTCTCATTCTGCCCTGCCTGTATAGTATTAGTAGCATTAGCAGTAATAGTTACATCATATTCCTTTCTAATTGTTATATTAGACTCTGTTAAATCAACATCAGCAACCCATGATTTAGGTAGTGGTGTATAAAGACTATTGTCTGTGGATGATTGGAATTTAGATCCTATCCATTCAAAGTCAACTGGTTGAGCTGCTGAAGAAGGAAGACCACCGTCACAAACACCTGCAACTGTAGTTACACCTGCAATAATAATATTACTATCATCAACATAACTAGAAACTGTAGCAATTGTCTTAACTGATGTATTGCCCAATAGGGGATTGGTAAATGATACTAAATCACCTGCTTTTACCCTATTTCTAAATCCACCACCAGTAATTGTAACTGTTGATATTCCAGGTGCTGTTCCAGATTTTGGAGTGATATTTACATTACCAAAAGCGATCTTTGTAAATTGTTTAACATCAGCATTAAATGTACCTACACCAACTGCACTATGAATAGACTCAACTGCACCTATAGAATGTGCTGTTATTGCTGTGGCAATTCTGTTATCGTCTACACCGTTAAAGATTAATTTTTCACCTGGTGAAAATGATCCACTTGAGTTATAAGCAGTTATAATTCCAGTAGTAGTTCCAAACCTTAGGTGTGCTGTTGAACCACTGGACTTACCTTTAATAAAAGTAGGTACAGTTAAAGTTACTGCTTGGTTTACTGTTATCTCAGTATATGGTTGTATATCGTAAAGTGTTACATCAAACTCATTAGTTGCTGGAAGTGCTGAAGAATATGATCCAGACTCTAATGCATAATCATATACTCTCGCAACACCAATCTCTTTACCTGATGCAACATGAGCATTAGCACCAATTCTAGAGTCTCTAAGACTAATACTAGAAGTTGTTGTAAATCCTATTCTAGGGCAACCATACGCTCTATTAACAGTTAGAGTTGGCCCTGTATAGTAGTTTACTGCTTGATTTTTTAATACCTTTTTGACTCTTGTCTTTTCAAAATCTAGATATACAACATTTCTTACAGGAACTTCAAATCCTTTAATAAATGCTTTACCTGGAGATATCTTATATGTACCTAAATCTGGACTTGGTGTACTATTACCATAAGTTAATTGATTTATACCAAATACACCATTATTACCTTTGTTATCATTTAATGACTCTTTTGCAGAGATTGTAAAAGGTTTTACATAAAAATCACCAGCATGACTATATGTTCTTCTTGCTAATTCATTTCCAAGTTCATTATACTTGATCTTATCATCAATATGAGATACTGAACCCCCATTTATAACCATCAACTCAACAAAGTTCTCATTCTTGTCAGAATCTAGAGATCTCTTACCTAATTTTACACTAAGCTTTAATCTATCTGCACCAGGAGCAGCAAAGTTATTAAATCCTTTAGCATTATCAGTTAAAGACTGATCTTTACTTGAAGTAACTATCTCTTCTGTAATCTCCAGACCAACTCTAAATGTTGGATCAGCATCATGAGGATCAAGAATCAACGTCTCGTCTTCGACTCTTACAAACTGTCCTCTTATAAAATATACACCTTCAGATATGAATACTGCAGATCCAACTGACGTAGAATTAGTAGGAGCAGTTTTAGCACAACCTTGTCCTGCTTGTAAGGTTATCTGTGCTACTCCAGCTACTACATTTTCTTTAAGTAGTAAAGTCTCATTATCATCAAAAACATCTTTATCATTAATACCAGATCCAAGATAACTTAGGAATAAAGTAACATATCCTCTTGTGGAGAATTCTGGCTCCATAAAATCTATAATCTTTGCTTTTACGCCAGAATTAGATCCACTAATTATTTCATTTGTTAAATTCTCAGCATAGTCTAATACGTTTGTACCTAAAAAACTCTCTTCAACTTCAACTGCAAATAAGTTGTTATTATAGTTTATTTGACCTGGAATAACACAAGACCCTTCCTTAAACAGGTGAGTTCCTACTTGCTCTACCTGATTTTGAAGAATTGACTGTAATGTTGTTAATTCTCTAGCCTGAATTGGCAATCCTGGCTTGAATAATACTTTATGGAAATTCTTCTCTGCATCAAAATCGTCAAAATAAGGTGATACATTGAGATTAGTTTCTTGTGCCATATCTTTTAAATGATTCCCTTAGAATTGCAAAATGACTTTAATGTCTTCTCGTTGATTGGCGGACCTAGTAATAGAAGGTCTATTATCAACATAGAGGATAGTACCACTGTACTTTTCAACCTCTGGGTTCGCTACACCTTTAATAAAGGTTTGACCCAAGTAGTATGTTTTATTATTTATGACGGTACTTATACCAGGATTACTGATTGATCCGAATCCGTTGTCTATATATAAGTCTTTTGTACCACCTACAATTTTTAAGTTACCACCAGTAGCAGTAGTTCCTGTAAAATCGTTTAGTCCATATCCATATGTAGGAGATGTCTTTTGTGTACCGTCAGTATTAAATCCAACTAAAGATCTATCCTGCCAATATCTGAGAACACCTGTAGTTTTATCATAAGATACAACTCTTCCTACAGCAGTTTGTCCAGTTCCAACTTGCTGAGTAATATATGAATTTGATTCAAAAGTTGTAGTTTTATAATCATCATCATTTGGAGATAATCCTTTTAAAATTATTCCATTAACAGCACTTGCTCTATCATCTGAAATTACTGAAGTAGATTCAAATGCCTGTGGATTTTCAACAATTCCAATTCTAGCAACCTTTGTTCCTGTAACAAAGTCTGGGTTTGAATCGTCATTTTCAATTCTAGAGAAGATTAGTACGTTTGATGCACCTAATTCCCTATAAACGTCATATCCATGACCTCCTGCTGGAGGAATAATAATATTAAAGATTGGTGTAGTATTACCAACAGGAACATTACCTGCAACTAAATCGACTGATCCATAAGTATAATCACTACCACCATTTGAGATAGTAATTGATTCTACTTTAGAGTCGTTGTTTATAACAATGGTACACTCAGCACCATATCCATCACCTTTAATTGGAACCCTTGTATATGTCGTGTTGGCAGGACCAACAAGATATCCCCTATTAGCAATAGTAGCAACCTTTATTTGACCACTAGTTTTAGCGTTATTTCTAGTAGGTGTAAAATCACTATTTGTCTCCCAATCTACAGGAAGAGGAATAAAGTTAAGAGAGTCAAATTTAATAATATCACTAGGACTAATAGTATAAAGATACTTCCAGATGTATCCATCACCAGAAGTACCAGCAACACGAGGTTCTAAATCAGTGAATTTTGGTTCATCTAGAGATGGTTTACCATTTGGGTTTTCTGGATCAATACCATTATGCAAACAAATATAAACTCTAAATTCACTATTTACAACATAAAAGTTAGAAGAATATAAACTAGTCTTATTTGAGGAATCTGATAAATTATTCCTGTTTATGTCATGCCTATACATGTCATAAATTGTTGCAGATGCCCAACCTAATTTGCGAACAACAGGTCTAATGTCATCAGCAGAAATCTTCTTCATTGCGATCATAGTGTCCCAATAGAAGTTTTCGTCATCAAAACAATCCCTAGGAGCAGGAGGACTACTATCCCAGTCGGATTTGTTTTCTACAGCATTTGGAAGACCTATGAAGGTATAGTAAGAATCTGTCGAGGAACGAATCTTATCTATAAACGTTCTCGCATTCTTAATTCTCAACTGATCAGTTATAATCGCAGCCATTTTTAGAATTTAAGATTTGCTATGTTTTATTTATTATGAAATAATATAACCCTTATAGCGAAGTGGATTTTTTCTTCGTATAACTGGGTTAGATCCAATACCAGACTGACTGGTTCCATTAACTGCTTCAAATGTTTGTTTTGTTCCTACTCTGATAGTTAGATTAACTTTACCCCAAGTATAATCACCATAACTTGCAGTTGTACCGTATCCAACTACATTTGTAAAGTTAGCAATCTTAGCAACAACAGTTGTAACCGTAGTTGCAATACCAACAGAAGTTCCACTTATTTCGGGTGGAATGAACCTAGTATTATGAGAGTAGTGAGCAACTTCAAAAGTTGCATCCATACAAGTAGTACCAATTCCAAGAATAGAATTATCTGCTCTTAGTGTTGTTAAAGGACCGTTGACACCTGTTCCTGTAACATTGAATAAATATCCAGTTTGAATTCCACTTTGTACTAAGGAGAATCCAGATTTTAATTTAGAATCCTGAGGTATATAGAAGTCAAAGGTAATTCCAGTTGATGCAACACCTACAATGGTAGTTGTACCAATACCAACAATTATTCCATAATCACCTTCAATAGTTGATTTTGGTACATCTTCAATTTTTCTTGTTGGTGGAGCAATCAAAACTTCAGGTCCACTAATAGCACCAACAGTAAATTTAATTGGAGTTGTAAGTGCCCATCTTCTATTAGTAGTTCCTAATCCAACGTTATCATATACATCAACAGATAATGTATCACCTGGTTGATAACCAGTTCCACCTTCAACAATTGACACTGAAGATACTTCATAGTTTAAAGTGCTAATATCAATATTAACAGATGCACCTCTACCAGATCCAGTTACACTATTTAATTTAGCACCCAACATTACATTGGTTGAACCATCTAAGAATGGGAATCCAATACCATTCTGAGCAATACTAAGAGAAGTTAACGGTCCAAATATGTAACCAGTTCCACCCATACCAACAGAAATACCAGTAACAGTTCCACCTGCTCCAATAGTTGCAGTAGCAGTAGCAGCAGTTGCAACTCCTACGACATCAAATGGTTTTTGAACAGTAACTACTGGAGCAGCAGTGTATCCTAAACCAGGATTAGTAACAGTAATAGCACTAACAGCACCATTAGAGATGGTAGTTGTTGCGGTTGCATATTCAAGATTTTCTTGAGTAATAAGTTCAATCTTCTCTCTATCTGCAGCTAACATCGCCTCTTTAGGATCATCAAATAGAGATCTCAAAGAGTATACAAATACAGAAGTAGAATTAACACCAACAGTCTCAAGAATGTTAGTTTGTGGGTTAATTACTGGTTCGTAGTAAACTCTATCTTTACCAACTTCATTAGTATCAATAATTTTATCAACATCTTGTTTAAACCAAGAAATTGGTCTTCCTAATAATTCATCTGCTGTAACACCTTGACCTGCATAATTATTAGTCGTAATAGTGTCTGCTGACTTAACATCCATAACAAGACGTTCATCTTGATTAAAGGTAACATCAACATCACTGTAAAGTTGAACATCATCACCGACTTTAAGTGTAGGTAATACATCAACTTCTCTAACATCAATACTTTGCGTACCAGTGTACATTAAGACTTTGCAAGTATCTCCAGTTGTAGTAAATCCTGTTACGCCACCTTTTGGTGCTTCTGAGAATCTAAGAGTACTACCTCCAGTAAAGGTATAACCTTCACCAGGAGTCTGTAATATATCATTAACAAATACTAATAGGTTAGATTGTAAATTAATACCTGCATTTGCTCTTGCAAAGAATGATATTCTATCGCCATTAACTGCTAATGGGAATAATCTTCTAGTTCCATTAAAGAATGGAGTAATGTCGTCAAGAACTAAGAAGTCACCAACGTTCCAACCAGAGAACTTAGATGCATAAGTCTCATCAACAGTTAACTGGAATTCATTATAATATGCAGATCCAGTAAATGTTGGGATTCCAACAGTACCACCAATAGCAACAGTTAGAATATCATCTGAACCATATGCATATCCAAATCTATTAATTTCAAAATTAATAACACTACTTGAATTGCCAACTTCAATATCAACAGATGCACCAGTTCCTAGTCCAGTTGCTGCATTGTCTTCAGAGTAAATTAATGGGATATCTTCATAACCAAGGGGGGAATCAACTCTAACTTTTATATCTTGAGTAACTTCACCTGCTCTCTTATAGAAGTGTGGATAAGGAGAGATTCCAGAATCACACTCAAAGGTATACTCATTAAGAATATTAGTTACCGCAGTTCCATCAAATGCAACGTCCTGACTAGATGGACTGTTATTAACTGCTCTAGGTGCAAGAATAATCTCTTCAAGTTTACCACCAGACTTGTAAAAAGTTGGTACATTAGCAACACCAACATTAATTTCAAACTCTGTATTTGAATTGATTCTTGATACTTTAGTTCCTGCATAGGTTGGGTCACCTGCTCTTGGATAACGATGTTTAGTAACATTACTATCTTGAGAACATGTGAATACTAAAGAATTAGTAGCAACTTTAACACTAGTTCCTTTGCTTAGATGATGTGTACCTATACCCAATACTAAGTTACCAGTTGCGGGGTCATATGTTGCAGTAGATACACCATAAGGAATAATAGTTGATATACCAACATCAACAGTAATAGTATCAGAAGTTGTTGATGCAACACCAATAGTCTTTCTGTAAATTGGATCAGTTCTACGTGGATATACATGCTCACTACCATGTTTGTCCATATCACAAGACAACTTAATAGATTCTGTTGCAATTCCAATTGTATTTTGTGCTATCTTAATACCATTTGCTGCTGCAGCAAAGAATGCATGAACTGAAGTATTTGTAGAAGGAATAGATTCTAATACTTGAACTTCAAAAGTTGTTATTGAAGTTACATTTGCCTGTAACCAATTAGTTCCTGCAGGGTCTGCTGCTCTTGGATATTTGTGCTCTGAATTAAAACTATCTAATCCACACTTGAATGTTAAAGATTCGTCAGCAAACTTGATCCATTGTCCATTAGATATATTGTGTCCACCAGATACTGTGCAAGTTAAAATACCTGTATTACCATCATACGCTGCTCCTGTTGCAGTAGTAGTTGCTGCACCAGATAAGTTATGATTTGGAATTGTTAGTACAAGAGAACCGTCAGTAGCAGCATACGCTACATTAGTTGGGGTATACTTGGTATTTGTTCCACCAACACTAATAGAGTCTCTTTCAGCACTAACGAATAGATGATTATAAACACCACCAGTACGAAGAACAGATCTGCTTATTCCACCAGTAGTAGCAGATACAAATGTATGAACACCCACGTTTGTAGATGGAATAGTATCTAAAACTTGAACATCAAAAGTATCTGTAGTGATATTAGTTGCAGCAATCCACTTATTATTAATTGGATCAGTTGCTCTTGGATATGCATGATTTGAACCATGACTATCTTGAGCACAAGTAAATGTTATTGCACTTTGAGCAATTCCAACATAATCCCCGTCTCTGAATGGATGATTAGCGATAGTAAGTGTCATTACACCTGTAGTGGGGTTATATGCCACTCCAGTAGGTGTAAACGTATCTGTACCATCAAATGTATGCGTAAACTGATGCTTAGGACCAGAAGGACCTACGTCTAATGTAATTGTACCGTTATTATGTGTAAGACCATTGTTACTTGCAGATACAAATGTATGATCATCTACATTAGTAGATGGAATAGTCTCTAGTACCTGTATCTTAAGGGTATTGACAGTTGTATTAGCAATTCCTACCCACTGACCATAAATTGGATCATTCTTTCTAGGATAAGAATGTGTTGAAGCATGATTGTTTTTAGCACATGTAAACGTTAATGATTTTTCAGCAAGTTTAACTTTATCTCCAACATGGAATCCATGATTATTGATAGTCAACGTCATAATACCCGTTGTTGGGTTATATGCTGCGTTACTTACTGTATGGTCAGTTCCATCCGCAATAATTGCAACAGAAGTATCTGTAATTGTATCTCTATTTCTAGGATAGGTATGAACTTCAGTACTCATACCACAAGTCATTCCTAATCCAGTTAATGCTATATCAGTACCAACTTTAAGTTTATGACCAAAAATTACTTCACCACCACTTACATAAGAATGAGGAATTGTAGAGATTCCTGCTTGGAATGTAAGAGTGTACATATTTGGAGCATCTATGCAAGCAAAGGTATCTCCAGTTGGTGAATTCTGAGCATTGCCTGGGAATATGCTAGTAGTAATACCAACTTGAACAACACCACCGTTATTCCATGTATGTCTTATACTTGTTACACCAACATTAGTAGTGAATGAAGTTGCTGCTACACCAATTGTCTTAAATGAATATCCTTGTGATCCATCTGGGAAGACAGATGTAGTAATACCAGCATTAACTGTACCACCAGACACATAGGTATGTGGTAATGTCGAAACACCTGCATTAAATGTAAATTGATTTGATGTAGGAACAGAAAGTGCTGTAAATGTATATCCCTGAGTTCCATCTGGATATATTGAGTTACCAAATGCACAGTTAAGACCAATATTGTCTAATCTAACTTCACTACCAACTCCAATAACACCTGCAATAGATGTTGCAGTAGTTACAGTACATAAACCAGTTAAATTATCATATGTAAATCCATTAATACCAAATTGTTGCCCATATCCTTCAGCACCACCAAGTGGACATGTAAAGTTTAATTGTCTTAATTTAACATCCTCAGTAGCAGTCAAACCATGATTACCAACAGTAAAGATTGTAGCAATACCTGTTGTTTGATCGTATAGAGCACTGTGTACTGCAAACGTTTGACCATATCCAACACAGGTCATTGCAATACCTGATAAAGCAAATGTTCTACCAATTGCAGTTTGCTTAACAATATTATGAGGTAACGCAGTAGTAATAGTTGCAATACCAGTAGTATTTGTATAAACGAAGTTACTGATTGCTATAGAAGTAGATGCAACAGATACTGTCATAATACCAGTGGTATTATTGTATATTGCATTGGTGAGATCAACAGGTGGATAGTAATCACAAGTAAATGCTGCACCAACAATAGTAACCTCATCACCAAGGTTTAATCCATGCTTTTGGGTTGTTTGTACAGTGGTTATTCCAGTAATAGAACTATAACCAACATTAATAATATTTCTTGGTTTATAGAACCTTGCAACTCTATCTACAACTATATCAGTAACATGTCCACCTGTTACAGTTGCATTACCAACATAAGTATAACTTGCTATCCCTACACTTCTAGTTTGAATGGCAACACCAACTGTTTGCAATCCAGATCTATATCCAGATCCAGTAAGACCAATAGCAACTGAGGTAATAGTACCAGCACTTGATACAACAGCAGTACCACCTGCAGCAACTAATGGTTGGAATCCATATCCTTCTGTTGATCCAACACTAACTATAATTCCACCTCGTGGGACATCATTAACATTAATATCTTTATTGGAACTATAATCAGATATCGTACCATTGAACCCTAGAAGCGTCTGTGTGTTGCTATTATGTTGTTCAATCTTATAATCCCCTTGTATGGTAGTTACTTCATTACCAAGTCTTTGTGGACCTTGGAAGATATCATTTATAAGAATAATTGAATTACCTGCAGTAATAGTATCAATGTCACTACTCTTATACTTTAATATAAAGGAAGTTGTTATTCCATTAAACTGACTTGATAGATCATCAAATACAAAGTTATTATCATATGCTTTAACAAAACTAGTTGTGAATGCTTCATTAATTGCAGATCTTAAAAATACTCTTCCACTAAATCTACTACTAGTTGTAAGTCCAGTATAATCAATCTCATTGCTATCTGTAGCAGTTGTACCAAAACCAATCGGTTGATCACCCCATGCTGCTTCAGTAAAATGAATATCATTCTCTACAATACTAAAGTTACCAACTAACTTTGTAATTGTTGACAATCCAGCATGAGTTGCTGCAGTAGTACCCATCCATGCTCTTCTTACAGTCAATAAATTGTTAGTTTTATCAATACCAGCAACCAACATGGTTTCTTGGTCAATCTGAACTATATCACCACTAAAGATTGATGATATACCAGTTATACCAAATACTGTAGTTCCAATACCAATACTAGTTGAATCATTAGCAAAAGTATTAGCAGTAGATACTACAGGTGATTGAATTGTACCATTAACTGTTAATAGCAATCTGTTATTTGGATCTTTTCCTCTAAAGATGTGAGTACTTCCAATACCAACACTACTAATACCAACAAATACAGGATTAAACCTAAGTGAATCAGTAGCAGATACTGCAACCTGTACCTTCTGATTATCAAGTTTAATTACATGGAATGATCCTGGAAGTTTTGTAGTAGTTCCAATTCCTGGTCCAAAGTCTGTAGAATCAATTACAATGGCATTTGCAAAGTCATTATTAGGTGGAATATATTCAATTTCTTCACCAGATACAAAGTAATGATTGACAAGATTAATTGACTGTTCGTTAACATCTACAATAGCATCACTACTACCATCAAATGTTTGTTCAAAGATTGGATCGCCAGCACAGAATAAACCAAAATTCCTTTGTACGCCATTAAACTGGGCACTAAAATCGTCAATAGGAAGAACTCTATTACCAATAAATTCTTGATATTTTGCCAAGAATGGTAATCCAAAGAGAATCTCATTAGATACCAATTTATTGTTTACAGTAATTGCCTTTTCTCTTGCAGTATCAAAGTCTTTAACCATGTTAAGGTCAACGACACTAGTTAAGTCAGATACTGCAATAAATGCATTTAAATCTTGTGCTGTACCCATTCCAACAATAGATGGGTCATATGAATCTGCTAATAACTCACCAAACTTCTTATACCCACTAGTATGGTTAAGATTGCTCACATAAGCATTCCATTTTTCAAATGATATAGGAGATCTTACTGCATATGAGAAGTACTGATAATAATCATTATCATGCATTCTTTGGAAGAATCTATTTAACTTACCAGTATCTTTTAAGAATCCTTTCTTAGTAATACTATTAGAATTAATTGAATATGTGCCCTTAATTCCATCAACAGAAGATATCAATCCTTGGTTTTGGGTAGATTGACCAATAATTACATCACCCTTATTAAATTGATCTGCAGATCTTACTTTTAAGAACTCGTTTTTATTATCATACTCTTGAACTACACCACTATTATCGAGTTGGTTAGTAATGAACTCACCTTTTGCAAACGAATCCTTCTCAAGGAATACTTCAAATGTTGGGAAATATGATTCTGGAGTTACAGTTCCAAATGATTCAAAACTATCAAAATCGCCAGGTTGTTCACCAGCATTCAATAGTCCATTCAAATTATACTTGATTGTTGGGAAGTCACCACCAACATTAGCATCTACTTCAGTAAGAGTGAATAAATTATATGAATAAGCAGCAGAGTTATATCCTCTACCAACTGAATTAAGAGTATTAGTATTTTCAATTAGTATTCTATTACCAACTTTATATGGATAAGACTCAGCAGTTGAGAATGTTACAGCAAATGCGACAGTAACATCTAAAGTAGAAGAGTCAAAAGTAATACTATCAATCCTTGTACCATTAGGATTATTAGTTGGCATTAAGACTGGAGTAACATTATACAAACCAGTTGTATTTCTAACAATCTCTACTTCAGTATCACCAACGTCGTATCTTAAGAATGCTTCTGTATTAACACGACCAGTAAATCCATCAATAACAACTATATCAGGTGCTAAGAAGTAATTAATGCCAGGATCTTGAACTTTGACACGATCAAACTTAGATAGAGGTTCGATTTTATATGTTGCTGGTAGTGAAGCGGCAGGTCTCAATGTATTGTCTGCAGGATAGTCAAATCCAATATCAGTCAATACTACTTCATTAAGTTTACCAATAGATGTACTTCTTGGAAGGAATAGTGCTCCTGTTCCTGCAGCACTAACAACTTTAGAGACATATGGAAGACTCTTATATCCAGAACCACCAGAATCTAGTGCAATTGTACCAACAGGTCCAGTAGCACTAGTAGATGTTGTTTGATAAATGATATTTGCTTCACCTGTACTGTAAGATGGTCTTTCTGGAGTATCAAACAGAGTATAGTTAAAGGTATTAGTAGTTAAACCACTAACAGTTGTTTTTGCATCATATTTACTACTAACTATAGATAACCTGTTTGGATTAGTGATTTGGAAGGTATCACTAAGCATTTCAGTCTTAGAAGCAGCAGCACCAGAACTCTTAATTGGTTGTAGATTATAATAGAGATTATTTGGAGTACTCTTACCAATAATCAAAGTTAAGTTTGCATTTTGCTGTCCAATAGTGCCATTTTTTTGTATATGGAAGTCTAAAACAATAGTTGATATACCAGCATTTGCTTCAGAAGTGAAATATAGATCAGTAAAGTTAGAGTCTTTAAAGATATTAAAGTCAAAGGCAGATAATCCACTATTTGATAATGAAGAATCTGATAAATCAAAGACAATAGTATTATTACGATATACTTTAAGTTCTGGGTTGATAGGACTAAATGTACCAAATGATGCTGAAGATATACCAACAATTTCAACTCCTTCATCAGATGTTATCTGCTTGTAGTAATTGTTAGATAACTTAATTGTATTTTGGTCAATGACAATTGCATAATATATTTGAGAATTATTAATTCCTCCAGTAGGAGTAGATGAGTTATGAAGAATTTTAGTACCTGTTGCCCATCCATGATTTAAAATAGTAAACTTATTATTATCAGTATCAACATCAGTTTGAAGGAATCCTCTTGGATCAATTAATAATCTTCGATTACCATCGTCATACTTAACAACAACAGTAGTTTGGATACCTGAAGTAACCGTTAAATCAACATAATCACCCTCACTTAAATAATGAGATGTCCCAGTACTAACAGTAGCAGTCTTCTTAAGAATATCTCCAGTAATGATATTTTTATAAACAGTTTTAAAACTATGTAATCTTCCAGTTCCTGGAGTATCAATATTCAATAACCCCATAGATGCAGTAGTTCCAAGACCTACAAAATTACCTGTGGTTCCTATACCAATTTGGTTTGTTGATATACCAATAAAGTTTTCGTCATGTACTGCAGCATATAATGTTGTGTTATCAGTTAAGTAATAACTTGTTCCTGAAGTACTTACATTTGGACCACTACTTCCAGCACCAACATTGTATATAATCTTCTCACCAGTTTTTAATCCATGACCAGGAATGTAGAAAGAATCCTTAATCGGAGTAATCTTATCAATACCTGCACCTGGATTCTGTAAATATGTCTTACCTACTTTTTTAGCAGATGCTAAAACTTGAGTATCATAAGTTGCAATATAAGGAGTCATAAACTCACTTTGTTCAACTTGTAAACCTGCAACATAGAATATAGGTCTACTGTTTAAAGTTGCTCTAATAGTAGTTCCTGATCCTACAGCAACACCATCAGCACCAAACTTCATTCTATGAGGATTAGCATTAGTTGCTACAGTAAACTTAAATCTCTTCCAGTCTCTAGTAAGAGTTACTTTTTGATGATAGTAAACATTTACAGCAGTATCTTGAAGAATCATCCATACTTCTTCTCCACCTTGATCACCTTTTAAGAATGCAGATACTGTATGAACATTACCTGAAAGTGTAAATGTGCCATTTTGTATTACGATAGTATCAGTAGCAGATGTTGTTGTAGCAATTCCAACTTTAGCAGCAGCGATATTACCATCTGGAGTCTTAGAATGATAGAATGTTACTGTTCCTATTCCATTACCTGCAGTTGCTTTAGTCCATAAACCACCACCAAGAGAAGGTGATACAGGATCAGAATAAAGAACTAAGTTTTCACTTATAACTCCAGCTACCTCTTCAGGCTCAAAATAAAGTGTTCTATCAATTTTATATTGGGTTGTAGTTTGGAATCCAGTATTAATAGTAAATCTTCTTGGATCTTCATTTAAAATATCACCACTTAGATGAGAAATAAAGGTTGAAACACCAGCAATATCTCTTTGTACTCTGATTCTCTTAGATGAACTATCAATATTCAATATTTTAACAATCTCAGAATTAATACTATAAAAGTCATTTACGACAGTAGTTGGGAAAGTTAAATCACCGTCTATATTAAAATATGTTGTAATACCTGTAGACTGGGCAGTACCAACATTAGTCGTTAAAACAAGTTGGTTAGTAGTGACACCAACAGTATAATTTTTAGATAATTCTGTAGATAATAAATTTAAATTCTGTAAATCTATAATATCGCCAGAATTAAATTCATGAGAAACAGTTCCAAATCCAACAAATTTACCTTTACCTAAAGTTGGGGTAAATTGTATATGATTCAATTTCTTAGTAGTATACGTAATATTAGTTACTTCTGATCCTAAGATTTGTCCTATACGTGCATATGCACCACCACCTTGGGTTCCTTCATCATTAAAGAAGATATTATCGGAAATATTGTACTTATCACCTGGTGCAATAATATTAAGTGAATCAACTGATCCTGCAGATGCTGATACAACTTCAGTAAATCCTTCACTGAATACATTGGGTTGAAGGAATCCTTTATACCTAGAGTTTTTACCTCTAATACCATATTTACTGGTATATCGTATATAATTACCATCATTTAGATCAGTAAATCTTAAAGTAGCAAATTGACTGAAATTATAAGTTTGAGGTAATCCTTTAAATTGAGGACCTATAGCATATGGGAATACTGGTTTTAGATACCCCGCAAACGGTCCTGCAACCTCTGCAGAAGCGTCAACCGTCAAGAAGTATGCATATGTACCATTAGGGAATTCAGGGGTCTTACAGAAGCGTCCATTGAACTCATCTAAATCACCTTTACCAACAAATTTATAATCTTCAATAAACATACCAGATCCATAACTTGGTGGTCTGATACCAGATACATCAACTCTTAATTCATAACTGGTTTCTATTCTCTTAACCGCACCACCCTCTCTATCTGCATATCCATAAGGACCATAGATTGGGAATCCGTCAAATGCCCATCCTATAATAGGAGAATGATATTTGTCAGTATTAGTTTCGTTTAATATATCTGCTCTAAAGATTGTACTTCCATCAACGTCAATTGAAGTTGCCAGAACCTTTCTCCTAAGTTCTCTAGGAGCAAATGCATGGGTATACTCAATCTCGTTACTAGAATCAAGTGAGAGTGCCAATACACCATCATCTTGAGGTACTTCACCTGTTAACATCAACTTTTGTACTAGGTTAATAGTCCAAGATTTAATTTGAGCAGTAAATTTAGCACCACTACCAGTTGATATAACAAATAGATCTGTATTAGTGTTTTTATAACCAAATCCACTATTAATAATTTTTACATCAACAAGTTTACCTTCAACAATAATTGGATTTAAGATTGCACCATTACCATCACCAGTAATTTGAATAACTGGTGGAGAGTTGTATCCAGATCCTGAATTATTGATAATAATATCAATAATCTTACCTTCAGATGATACTAGTGGACTTACTTGTGCGCTTTCGCCATTTATTAAACTAATTACAGGTTGTCTATTATAGTTAAGAATTTCGCCATCACCATAATTTTCACCATGAGAACTTAACGAGATAGATTCTATATCACCAGTGAATACGGGATTAATTTTTGCTCTAAAATCTTGTCCTGCAAAAGTTCCAACACCGATTGGTCCTTCAATCTTTACTTCAATTGGAGTGTATATTAGTTTGTGAATTCCTGTTCCAGTATCTGGGAAATTAACAAATCTACTATTAACATAATAGTAATCATCACCAAGACTATCACCAGTACTAACAATTCTTCTCTCAGCAAGTCTAATATTATCTTTGTCTATTACACTGACCAAAAATTGTGTAGTTGAAGCAACACCAACAGGGAAAGAACCACCTTCATTAATGAATTGTACAAGTTCCCTATTTTTAAGACTATGATCCTTAATGCTGAGTTTGTTATCAAATATGTCTACCTTAGATGGTTGGAAATAAAGGGTTTTATTCCTATAGTCGTAACCAGCATTAACAACTTCAATAGAAGATATAACCTTCTTCTTCTCAAATGCTTCTATAGTTTGTAGACCAGAACCATATGTGGTTATTCCTACAGTATTAATTCCAATAATAGCATCATCTATATTGGTATGAAGTTTAATTGATTTTTCATCTACAAGACTAGCAAAATAGATTGCTTGATTAGATAGTCCACCTAATACTGATTGATCTCCAGATTTGTATATAACCTTCTCTTGAGGTCTTAATTTGTGGTATGTGGCAAACCCAATTGTATTAGTAGCAAGATCTACATCAATATACTCTTGACCTGCATTAAAAGTAATTTTATGAGTAAGATTAGATATACTACATTGCGCTTCTGCACCAACACCTTGACCACCAGTAATAGTTACCTTTGGAGTTGTAATGTAATCAAAACCAGTTTCAATTACATCAATTCTCTTTAAAGATCCATTAATATTACATACACCAGTAGCACCTGTACCAACATTAGTAGTTCCTGCTCCAATACCATCTTCAATATGTAATGCTGGTGGATTAATTACGTCATAATTAGAATCACCAGATGAAGTAACCTGAACCTCGTCAATTTGACCATAATATACTAAATCACTAGATTTATAGTTCGTTAATTCAACTCCATTAACAAACATACCAGTTTGTCCAGGTGCTGTATCAACTTGTACTCCACCTAATTTTGGTTTACTAAATTTTCTAACAATATCCTGTCTTTTAAGAGATTTTCCTCTAAAATCAAGCAACTCAAGTTTATTATTTGTTACTGTACCAAAAACACTTATAAAAATACCATTTCTAATATTCGATTTACTAGTAGCAAGACTAATTGTACTTGCATTTATTTTTTTAATAAAATACTGCCCTTCAGGTATATTAAGTGGAATATTATTATTAGCACTATACCAAACAGGATCACCAGTAAAGAATGGATTTGATCCGACTATTAACTGATCTCCATTAAACTGTCCACTAAACAATATTGATAGTGGTTTTGGATCTATTGGGGTATTAAAGTAATCAGGTAATGAAGGTGATACTGCATATGTGTTATTATTATCGTCAATATACATGTTCTGCATATTTGCAGACATATTTGCCAATTCAGGAAGATTGACAGCAGCAACTTTCGATATACCTCGTCTAATAATATATTTTACATTTATAAGAGGAATATTAGCAGGTAAGTTGACATCAAAACTCTTATCATCCGCAACACCAAGAACACTAACATCATAAACAGTGCCGTCATTAGCAGTTAGTGTACCAATATCACCTAAAGTGAATACATGAGAATCAAATGTCTCTACTCTATATTGAGCAGCACCATTAATGTTATTTGTTAGTTTTACTAATCCAGCAACATCATATTCTGGTGTAATATTTAAAATCCAACTCTTAAGAATTTGATCTTCGGAATCATGACCAAGAGAGACTATTTCTACTTGATCTCCTTCTTGGTAGTAGTTAGATCCTTGCCTGTCAAAACTTAATTCACCAAGAACACCACTTATTTTAACTCGTATCTCTTCACCAGCAGAATTAATAGTATATGCAAAATCTGGTGTTTCAACAATCGTATCAACAGGTATATCAATTGGAGAGTTTAAACCAAAGAACTGAGTAGATGACTTAGATGTATATGGAATCTCATAAGTAACTCCACTTACAACCACACTTAAAGTGCCAGAATCAGGGAAACTAATAGTAGAATCAACATCCACCCAAACCTGATTTAAACCTACTGCTGCAGTAATTTTAGTTTTAGGATGTACTGAGAATTTAAACTGTTCAAGATCAGGGTTATAATCTAAACTTAATCTAAAATATGACTCTCCATCTTTAATTATCTCTTCTACAGAAGTAATAGAACCAGTTGCCTTTACAAGGTTAGCTGTTTCATCTTGGAAAAGAGTTCTATTTACTAAGTCGTTTGGATCACCTTGTAATTGCTTAACAACTAAATCTCTAACAATTCTATAATCTGCATCTGATGCTTGTAGTAAAAAATCTCTTGGTTTGACAATTGATACATCAACACCAAAAATTACCTTAAAAAGGATATCAAAAGATGATGTTGAACCTTTAGAAGAATAGAAATCTTTTAATCTAGATACAACATTCTTTTCATTTACTCCATCAAAGAATTTAACCTCTTCAAAACCAGGTGTATATTGCCTCTTAAACTTCTTATAGAACTCAAATAGGAATAGTGCATGTAAATTATAAACAACCGTGCTAGAGGCGTGTGTAGACACCCCTGTTTGACTAAAAATAAGACTGTCGTCTTCTTGTCCCTTATAAGAGGTTATTCCACTAAATCCTCTTGAGCAATTAACAAAGGAGACAGGAGTTTTTGATTCATAACTGATAATCTCACTGTCAATCTGGATTAAACCGTTATTATCAGGAAAACCTTGTGTATTCTCTACTTCTATAGTTTCAGAGAACAGATCACTACTAGATGTAGTATTTGTTGTATAGACTAATTCAGATAAATTTTCTAATCTTACATATTGATCAATATTATTAAGTATATCTGCAGGACCACCTGGAGTCTCCAGCGATCCATAGTAAGACCTAAGAAACCCCTGAAATTCAGGAAAATTATCTTTTACAAAATTGGGAAGATGGTCCTGTACTAAATGACGGACCTTTACTCTATTATGCATATCTTTATAGTCTTACGTAGTCCCCGTTTAGGTAGCTAGACGATACTATATATCCCGATCCTGAGAGTTCTGCTCCAGAAGCAATTGAATCGGAAACCATAGTTAATGAAGAAGATCCAGAACTTAATTGTAAGTATAAATCTTGTTTTCCAATGATGTCATTGGACTTTGGTATGGCCGAGAATTCGATAATCTCATCACCAGATACTTTTTTAGCAGTAGATATAATATTAACTGCGTTAATTAGCACTTCACCCTTTATGTAATCAATAGTACCAACATTTTTTCGTACAACTACAGGTTGCTGTTTAGCATCAAGTCTAATCATAACCATAGTTCCTGTTAAGAATCCTGCATCGGGTATATCAGTGAAGTAAACAGTTCCTGTTATACCACTAATACCAACACCAGAAGTCTTAATATTGTATCCTGTTGAATTCTTAATATGAATTTCATTACCAAAACATACCTCATATTCTGCAAATTGATTCATTAAGACCCTAAGATCTCTTCTCATTTGCACATTTGTAATGTTAGAAGTAATCGCACTACCAGAATCATCAATCAGTTTAAGGAATTTACTGTATTTAAACCTTGAACCATACTTATTTAAGTCTGTAGAGTTACTGTACTTCTCAATATTGGAAGCAACTGTCTTTTTAAGTGTTGCTGCGTCACCAGTATTAGCATTATAATAGATAGCAGACTCATATTCAATGTAAAGATACTTCAAATCAATGAATTCAGGGATAATTCCTGCAACTGCATACTTCTTCAGAGCAATTTTTAGGTTATCTTTAATGTTATTTGGTAAATATGTACCATTTTTGGGTTTAACTGTAATGTAAACCTTACCAAATTGAGGTGGACTTAACTCTTCACCACCAAAAACAGATACAGACTCAGTTTCTGGGAAGATTTGAGGTAAAATTGTCTCATAATCAGTAGCAGTTACTGCTCTATTTTGGGAAGCATAGACTCTAGGAGCAAACTTCTTGATAGAAGAGATATTTTCAATGGCAGTACCACCACCTGATGCCTCATCAACCGTTATGATTGGGGAAGATACCTTAACACTGTTGCCATTATTGTCAAATAATCGCCCCACAAAGGTAAAATCAGACACTCCATTAGCATCTTGTGCTGATGTAGTGATATAAGAAGCAATAATGTAGTTACCATCCTGTAATTTACGTCCAAAAACTCCATCACCAAAGAATAATTCATATTTTTGGTCTTGAATTTCATTCAAAAAGAAAACATCTTGAGTTGAATCAACCTCAGTGATGTTATTAACGTACTTATACTTCCTAGTAATGGAACTTGTCTTCGATTCTCTTACGTCTATTCTCAATAAGGTGGTATCTATAGCATTATTATTGAGAATGAACCTCTGATCCTTATTTAAACTGTCATAGGTAAAGGCTTCTGTAAGGTATATCCCTTCATAAACATCAATTTCCGAAAAAGTAGCAATTCCACCAGATACAGGGATCGTTACATCCTCTGGAATGGAGAAAGTAAAGGATTGAGTACCAAAATTTGATGAACTAGTACATACAATACCCTTTTTAAGAGTTAATGAGATAGGATTAGTCCCTAATGTTGATGTAGAGACGAAAAATGATATCTTTGCCTTCGCTGATATAGGTGATCTCGGTATATAACCAACGTTTCTTGCTAATGATACGACATTTTCTCTTAAAGTCGCAGCATCAATGAACACCTCATTTGCTAACATGTTAGCATTATAAGAGGAGATGTATGTATTGTATGCTAAGGTGTCTAAAAGGATCGAAAAGTTAGATCCATCAAAGTCAAAGTCTGTAAAGTCACTATTTGTACGTAGATAACTCTTAATTTGACTTTTTATTTGGTCAAAATCTAAATTTGAAAAATTTACTAACGCCATTATTTACCTAGTAGGAAGCAACACGAATTCTAACTGTTGCGGTTGTGCATCAATTCCAACTATTAGATAGATGACAGTTACATTCATTGCATTACCCCTAAAATCAGGTTCTACAGAGACTGTATCTATTTCTACTCGTGGTTCATAATTTTCTATTACAGTTTCAATCTCTCTTCTCAAGTTATCTGCTGTAAAGGTGTCAATTGTCTCAAAAAGGAGTCTGTTAACCGCACAACCAAGATCAGGATCAAATATTTTTTCCCCCTGTATAGTCAATACAAGGTTTTGAACGGAACGTGCAATAGCAGACTCATTCTTAAGTACCAAAAGGTCTTTAGTAATGGGATTCCTTTTTAAAGACAAACTAATATCTTTAAATCCAATGCTGGACCGCTCTAGAGGCATGATATTTATTAGTTATTAATTATTATTTAGCGACTTCCCAATCAGTTCCTACTTCAGTAGGATCATATAGTTCTTCTTTGTGTAAGTTTCGATTGCGTTTAGCAGTCTTATCCAAATACTTGTCTGAATCTGTTTCAGTTAAGAGACCGCTATCTTTAGCAGTATAATCAGGGTTTACCCAAATATCCATGAGTTCGAGGGGGTTGGTCGTACTATATTTATACGGCAATAAAAAAGCATCCGTGGAGGATGCTTAAGGAAAACGAGCGATTGCGGCGGTTAGGTTTTTTTAATTTTATTTCCCTTGTCCTTTATATTGCTTTTTAGCACTATTTCGAGACGTTGCGGCATATTTTGTATTCTTCCCTCTTCCTTGACGAGTTTTTTTCGGGTTGGTCTCTGTTACTGTTATAGATCCAAAGTTGCCTGATTTAGTTCTGACGGGCATTACTATCTCCGTTGTGGTTGTACATCAATTTTGTCTGGGTCAATATTATTTACTGTGTCCGAGAAAAAGCGGTCTGCTAGGTCTTGTAGAACCTCACCTAACTCATCCTCAGTGAGGCACTGATAAAGTACCTCATTCTCATAGTATATGTTGTATAAGGTTCCTGCGTTCATTAGATGACTCTTGTCTTCTCGTGACCGACTCTGATACGAGGATCGCACCAAGTCTCAACGTCTGCTTCTTTGGCATCTAGACAGAATGAGACATCTTCGCCACACATGTCTTGTACTTTACCAGACTCAAAGACTTGCATCTTAGGAGCAAACCAAGGATATTCGAGACGTTCAAAGACACCCTTACGTATGAGAACCCAACCGAATCCTGTGTAATCGACAGTGAATGGTTTGCGACGTTTGCCCATAGACTCTACAGTCTCATGATTCATGACTCCACCGTTCTTACGGAAGTCATCTTCGTCTAACCAGTGAGCAACTGAAGTAGTGTGTCCATCTTCAGTGGCATACCATCCAGCAGTAATCTCTTTCTCTGCTTGAGGAACACCGTCTTTGTCTGGACCAGGTACTGCGAGATCACACAATTGCCAGAACTTCTCTGTGCTGAATACAATGTCACTATCAATCCATAACTGATAGTCATACTTAAGTTTACCATCCCAAGGAATTTGCTTAGGACCACGTAATACATTTGCTCCAAGACACTTGCAACGTGCAAAGTTAACCATAGAAGAGTAGTCTTGAGAGATCTGAATACTCATCTGATTTTGTACAAGATCAAAACACAACTGTACAAAACTCTTCAAGAACTGATAAGAGCATCCTCTACCAGGTAAGCAAAATACAATTGCTTTACCTCTCATGCGTTCTTTGATCTCATCGTAGTTCCAATCTTCAACTGCTTTCTTAGTAGGCGCAGCAGCCTTTACTGTAAAACCTTTTGCCATTTTGGATAATTACCTTCAAATCAATTTTAACTGTATAATCCTTATTTGTCAATAAGAACCTTCTATAAGTTCATCGTTTATCTCTTCGTCTAATTCCTCATAGTCTAACTTATCTGGATGATCTTTGATTTCCTTCTCCCAGTGTTTATGGAATGTATCTTCGGACACACTGGGGGCAATGCAGGTTTCTTCGTCGTAGATATGATAGATTTTGTCAGTCATAAGATGGAGTTATAAGTTCTCAGAACACATAGTATATATCGACCCTTTTAGGAGGATTTTTTCCCTGAGAATTTTTCTATATGCATTATAACACACACTCGAATTGTCACCTCTGTAGGTTAGGGTCTCTATCCATTTTTATTTCGCACGGCCGCTTCGCTAATCGGCACACGCCCCCGAACCACTGTCAAATACGTCTACTGTCTGTAGGCATGTACTCACGAATGACTACTACGAATAGGCATAAAAAAAACCCCTCCCGATTGGGAGAGGCGGTTGCACTCTTCGTGCTTTATGCCATAATCAGAGAAGCGAGTCTATCTCTTTTTCTGATTTGGCGAATAGACCAGAGATTGCGTCTACCATTTTTCTTGGTAGCGTGTAATACACCAGCGTCTTCAAGATCTACCATGAATCCATGAATAGTGCCTTTGTGACGAACTGGGTCTAATCCCATAGTGCGAACTAAATCGCTACAAGTTAGTTTGCCATGTTTGATTAAACCTGATCTAATTTTGCAGCGAATGAGTGATGATAACATAAGGAGCGACCTTGTTGTGTTTACTCTTTTATTATAACCAATAAAAAACCCCCTTAGTGGGGGTGATGCCTTATCTGTAACAATCTGTTATATAAGGTTTTTGTGTATCCTGCGATACGCTACCCACGTAATCGCTTGAATTTCAGATGCTGTTAGGATTTCGCCTGTCTCACTTTCTGTGATACTTGAGATTTCCACTGCCGCTTTTCTGTAATCCTCCTGAATCATTTTGTATGTTTTAGGAGTCATATTTGGAACGTCGTTTAAGTTAGTAACAGTACCATTCCAGATATTGTAAGCATGCCCATCTATAGTGCAATCAGTTGTTTTTCCGTTAGTGCTAATATTAGCATAAAAGGATTTTGTCTTTTGCCCTGATAGAATTCTTTTAAGAACTTCGTCATCACTAACGTTTCCTTCAAGAATAGCAATTGCTTTTAACTTTTGCTTACCATAAGTGCTAGGTTTGCACTCGGTTAAATCTAAGTCATAAGCGTTTGCCCTTAGCATCATTTCGGCATCTTCAACATTTCTATTCCATTTGTTGCTAGGACTTAAAGCACTGATAACGGCACTTACTGTATTAGAGTGAACACCGTATTTTTTGCCTAAAGTGCATGCAATAGAATAAGCGTTAGAATACCAATTTTTGCCTTTGACTCTATCTACTTTAGAAGAACTAAAGTACATAGCGATTATAGAATCAATGTGACGAGTCATGGTTTATTGCTTAACTATATTAATAATAACATAGCACGGGCACGTTTCCAGACTGTTAACAATACTGTAATATTTAAATTCCGTACCTTATGACACTGGCGGCACTGTCCAAACCATCGGCAACCACATTTCGTGCTGTGGGGTTTTGACATACGATAACAGCAATCAAACCAATAACTAGGAATTTCATAAGGGTGCATAGAGTCTGATTTCATTCTAGCATAAAAAAAGTCCCCTTAGTGGGGACTTTACAATTATTGATTAATAAAGGATTTAATAAAATTAATTCCTTTCTTAATATCCTCTATGAACATATAGAATTCATAGTTGTGAATATCAAGTCGTCTTTTGAGATCCGTTTTATACTGGGATAATGTGATTATCTTTCCAGTTGGTTTACGTGGTCTTTTGCTTTTTACCTTAACGGTTTTAGCGTTGACCTTACGGACTCTTTTGACTGAAGTAACAGGCATTGATCAGATGCGGGTGTACTTCAGTATTATTGCATAAAAAACCCGCTACTGCGGGTTCTGTAATATTTTGTTGTAATTAGTCTTGTGATACAATAGCGTCAAGTGTTACCAATAGTTCATGACCATTTTCACATTCTGCTAGTAGATCAATCATTACATCAAATGCCATTTTAATAAATGCGGGTTTATAATAAAAAAGAGGGTAACTGTCACTCAAAGACATCTTACCCTCTATAAAAGAGTTAATCAATTAACTCTTCGTACTCTCGCCATTGTTTAGCGGAGATGTTTTCCCGTGGTGCGGATTCGTCTAAATTGATACCGAATAGTTCAGTATCATCAGCACTAACATCAAATAGAGATTCGTAAATCTCAGGAGTTAAAGCGTTCATAATAAATGCACCTCAGAATAATAAAACTAGGGAGTGAATTCCCCCTAGTTGAATTCTATCTTAAACAGCAGTAAGTGTGCCAGTTTTGATAGAATTGTTTACAAACCTTCCAACTGATTCGTTAGAAGTAACAACACCACTTAGAGCGGTAGCAAATGCGTTAAGATCATTCAAACCATAAGTGTAAGAACGCCCACCGTTAAAAGTAACTTCAACTGTGTTTGCTTTTGCACCTTCTTTGATTGATTCAATCGCTGTGCTTGTGAATGTAGGGAACATAATAAAAAATGTTTTTGGACAATT
>CEVX01119207.1_pt1 | contig 29435 bp, 31 predicted proteins | sample 356561 | NCBI WGS metagenome assembly CEVX01 (sample SAMEA2623886, study PRJEB7988) | marine metagenome | biome: marine biome (ENVO:00000447); feature: surface water layer (ENVO:00002042); material: "saline water (ENVO:00002010), including plankton (ENVO:xxxxxxxx)" | depth 5 m | reverse complement strand
GACATTATGAAACTTTTTCAAACATACTTTTTTAATTATATATTAATTGCTTTTTTAACTTTTTCTGCCACATGGTACTTTATATCTGACAGTAAAAACAAATTGGTCACTGCTTCTGAAAAATCAATTGAGTCAGTTGTCATGATTTCTTCTAGCAATAGTCTTTCTTACTCTAGACAAGAAAATGGCATAGGTTCTGGAGTAATAATTTCAAAGGATGGTTATATTGTGACAAATCTTCATATTCTTTCTGGTCAAAATATTAATGTAAGTCTTAAAAATGGTAAAGATTATTCAGCATCCATTATAGGAATAGACAAGAATACTGACATTGCTGTCCTGAAAATTAATACGAAAGAAGATTTAAATGCAATAAATATTGCTGATTCTCAGAATTTAAAAATTGGCGACAAAGTTCTAGCGATTGGAAATCCATATGGAATTGGTATATCTGTTTCTAGCGGTATAATTAGTGCGACTGGTAGAGATTACGGAAATCCATATCTTCAACTGATACAAACTGATGCAGCAATAAACCCAGGCAATTCTGGGGGAGCATTAATAAATGAAAATGGTAACTTGGTAGGTATTAATTCAAAAATATTTTCTAAAACAGGAGCCTATCAGGGTATTGGTTTTGCAATTCCATCAAATCTTGTTGTTCAAATTTCTTCAGAACTAATAAAGTTTGGAAAAATAAGAACCTCATGGATCGGAAATTTCAGAGTCAGTAGAGTCAGAATTAGCTTAGATAATGAAATTGCAAATGCTCTAAAAATAGTTGAGATAGATAATTTTGGGCCCTTGTACGAAAAAGGCGTAAGAACTAATGACATTATTATTGAAATAAATGAGGAAGCTGGGACTTGGAATAACTTAACTAAATCACTGCGATTTGCAGGGCTTGGTAATAATATAAAACTAAAATTGCTTACAAAAGATAGTGAATATAAATCAGTTGAAATAAGTTCTGATCAAATTAAGAAAATTAACTAGGTAACCTAGTTATGTTTGCACCCAAGTAATTTAATTTTTCTTCAATTCGCTCATACCCTCTATCAATATGATATATCCTATCAACTACTGTCTCTCCTTTTGCGCATAGTCCTGCAAGAATAAGACTTGCTGACGCCCTTAAATCTGTTGCCATAACTTGAGCACCATAAATAGAGTTAACTCCATTAATAATTGCATGATTGCCTTTAACGGTTATATCGCAACCCATTCTATTTAATTCAAGAATATGCATAAATCGATTCTCAAATACAGTTTCATATATATTAGATGTGCCTTTAGATATAGCATTTATCACTGAAAACTGTGCTTGCATATCAGTAGGAAATTCAGGGAAAGGTGCAGTTGTAATATCAACAGGTCTCGGATGATCTCTATCCATTGATATGGAAATTGATTCTTTGTCATATTTAACTTCGGCACCGGAATCTTTCAATTTAGCAATTACTTTCATTAATCTATTGGGATCAATTCCATCTACAGTAATATCCCCATTTGTGACTGCTGCAGCAGCTAGATAGGTTCCAGCTTCAATTCTATCCGCAGGGATTGAAAATTCAGTTCCATGAAGGATATTCACTCCATCAATTATAATTTCTTCGGTACCCGCTCCTGATATTCTTGCTCCCATTGAATTTAACATTTCTGCTAAATCAATTATTTCAGGCTCCTTTGCAACATTTGATAATGTTGTTCTGCCTTCTGCAAGAGTTGCGGCCATCATTAAATTTTCGGTTCCAGTGACTGTGATCCCGTCAAATCTAATAGTATTTCCAATTAATTTTTTAGCTGAAGCTTCTATGTATCCATTCTTTAATTTAATCTCAGCTCCCATCAACTTTAATGCATCTAAGTGATAATTAACTGGTCTTGAGCCAATAGCGCATCCTCCTGGTAAAGCAATTCTTGCTTTACCATATTTCGCAAGCAAAGGCCCTAGAACAAGAATTGACGCTCTCATAGTTTTTACTAATTCATATCTTGCTTCAATGTCATTAAGATTAGATGATGATATTGTGAAATTCATATTCTCATCAAGAAGGATTTCAGAACCCATCGAACCTAATAATTCAAACATTGTTGTGATGTCTTGAAGATATGGTAAGTTCTTTAAAGTTATCTTCTCTTCACAAAGAATAGTAGAGGCAATCATTGGCAGTGCCGCGTTTTTTGCACCTGAACACTTTATTTTGCCTGAGAGAGAGTTTCCCCCTTTTATTAAAAGCTTTTCCATTATTAATTATAAAATCTTAGTTTCCAGGCTTAAAGCATGAAGTTCGCCAGATTCAAATTTATTTTCTAATAACTTCATTACCTTTTTATGTTGATTGATCAGAGACATGTCTTTAAAAATTGTCGAAGATACTGTTAAGCGAAGATTACACTGGTCTCCATCAAAATTGCAAATTGCATCTGGAATATTTTCAATTAGAATCTTCTCAATAATTTCTTTCATGTTATGAAATGCCTGCATCTCCGGCATCTGAAACCCAGTTTTTCAATGTAAGTTCGATATCTTCATCATGTGAAATTGCCAATGCTTGAAATTGATTCCTAAAAGTTAATCCTAAATTAACTCCGTTAATAATTATATTTACAATCTTCCAGCCATCTTTAGTCTTTTTTAATTTATATGAAATGGGATATTTGCTATTACCAGTATCTAAAGTTTGTCTTACTTCAATATTTTTAATACTGGGATCTATTTTTTTTGCAGGAAATTGAGTTAATATAGTTGAATCGCCCCACTGAGCGAGTGTTTCGGCATAGGTGTCTAGCAAAGAATCTTTAAAAATTAAAACGAAATCTGATCTTTGCTCTTTTGAAGACATTAAGTAATACTTTTTACCCATAACGCTTGCGGCAACCCTTCTAAAATCAATCATAGGCTCAAAGATTTCTTTTATTTTTTCTTCGTATATCAGTCTATCTGTCTCAAAAAGTTGTGACTCATTTGTGAGCACATTAGCCATTTTTTGAGCATTTGAATCTATAAATAAAAATGGGTCTTGATCGGACTTTACTTCAGATGAAATTGCAATCAGCAAGAAAAGAAGAAAAAAATTTTTATGTGCACTTAACATTGGTCTATTATACCATTTAGGTTTAAATAAATTTTCTAAATTAGAATGAAAAAATATAATTACATAGCATCAGCAAAAAGAACTCTCAAGATTGAGTCTGAGTCTATTTCATCGATAGCTAAACAATTAAATAAATCTTTTACCACTCTTTGTGAGAATGTTATTTCTTGCAAAGGCAAATTTGTAATTATGGGTGTTGGCAAATCAGGGCATATTGCACAAAAAATTTCTGCTACATTATCAAGCACTGGAACACCATCAATTTTTATACATCCAACAGAGGCAGCTCATGGAGATATTGGGTTAATTGATAAAAAGGATATGGTGCTTTTGATATCAAACTCTGGTGAAACAGATGAAATTATTAATATTTTGTCATCTCTTAAAAGGCATGCAAAAGAAATTGCATCCTTAACAAGCAATAATAAATCAAGTATTGCGAAATCTGCAGACATCAAAATAGAATTAAAATCAAAGAAAGAAGCTTGTCCATTAGATCTTGCTCCAACATCATCTACAACAAATGCTCTGGCATTTGGTGATGCGCTTGCGATTGCATTGCTGGAAGCAAAAGGCTTTACTAAAAATGATTTTGCATCCTCACATCCAGCTGGAAAATTAGGAAAGAAATTAATCACTCAAGTGCAAGATCTTATGCATAAAGGAAATTCTGTTCCAAAGGTGTCTCCAAATACTATTCTAGATAAAGCCTTGTTAGAGATTACTAAAAAAAATCTAGGCATAACGCTTGTAATTAATAAGTCTAAAGTTGTTGGTATATTTACTGATGGAGATCTCAGAAGATGTATTAACAAGAAAATTGATATTCAAAATACAAAAATTAAAGACGTAATGACCAAATCCTATAAAACAATAAAGCCTAATGCACTTGCGGTTGACGCAGCAAAAATAATGGAAAAAAATAAAATTTTTACATTAGTCGTTACAGAAAAACAAAATCATATTGGGGTTATATCTATGCATGATTTAATAGAGGCTAGGATTCTTTAATTGAAAAAAAAATATTTATTCTTATTTTTTGTACTCTCCATATCTTTTCATGTGACATCTAACTTTAAAACAGATATCAAAATAAAATCTGAATCTATAGAATTTCTAAAAGATTCTAACAAGATAAACTTTCTTAATAATGTAGAAATTACTTCAGAATATGTAAGTATAAATTCTGAAGCTGCTGTATATGACCAAGCTAAAAATGTAATAACATTTTCAGGCAGTCCATCTTCGATAAAATCAAATAAAGAAGAAAACTTTTTTGACGGAAAGGCAGAAAAAATTTTATTTTTTACTGATGAAAAAGTACACCTTGTAGGAAACGCAATAATGAATTATGAAAATATATCGATTTCTTCAAATATAATAATTTTCAACCCTCAAACAGGAAAAATGTCATCGGAGTAAATTTCTATGTTGTTAGTAAAGAATATATCTAAAGCAATAAAAGAGAAAAGAATCCTATCTGGTATAAGTTTTGAAGTTATTAAAGGTCAAATATATGGATTGCTTGGACCAAATGGAGCTGGTAAAACTTCAACATTCTATATCATTGCTGGTCTTACACAATCTGACTTAGGTGAAATTTCACTTGATAACAAAGATATTTCTAATGTGCCGATGCATAAAAGATCTATGATGGGGATTAAATATTTGCCACAAGAACCATCTATTTTCCAAAACTTATCTGTTTATCAAAACTTGCAAGGTTTAGCCGAATTATCATTTAATAATATTGTTGATATTAAAAAATTTATTGATGAATCAATTGAAGAATTCGGATTATCAGAAATATTAGATCTTAAGGGAAGGCAGCTTTCTGGTGGTCAAAGAAGGAAAGTAGAAATTGCTAGAACTCTTGCTGCTGAACCTAAAATAATACTTTTGGATGAGCCCTTTGCTGGCATAGATCCAATCGCTATTGAAGATATAAAAAATGTTTTAAGAAAATTAGTAAAAAAGAATATCGGTGTGTTGATTACAGATCATAATGTTAGAGAAACCCTAGAAATATGCGATCAAGCGGCAATAATAAATAATGGAGAGATCATTGCTGAGGGAAATAAAGATGAACTAATTAATAACGAGCTAGTCAAAAAAGTTTACCTAGGAAATATGTATAGCTAAATATGGGTATAGTTCTTTCAAAAAATCTTAAGCAAAAACAAAGTCTAAAACTAACTCCAACTTTAAAGAAGTCTATCGATCTTCTTCAGTTATCAAGGTTTGAATTAATAAAAAAAATTGAGAAGGAAATAGATGACAACCCCTTTCTTGAAAAAAAAGAAGATATAAATAATGTTGATGGGATTTACGATAAGGATTTTAATTTTGATATTGAATCAAAGCTCACTTTAAGAGAATCACTCATCAAACAGTTAGATGATTTTCAACTAACTAACAAACAAATAGAGCTATCTAATATTTTAATTAATAGCATTGATGAATGTGGAAAGTTAGCTGAAGAAACATATGAGATTGAAAAAATATCTAAATATAATTTTGAGCCGGATGAAATTGAGAAAACTATAAAGGGCGTTATTCAAAAAATGAGTCCACCAGGAATTGGACATAGAAACTATAAAGAATGTATCAAAATTCAAATTAACAGTAGGGATTTATCTTCAAAAAAGAGAGCCTTGATTATGGAAATTTTGTTCAATGAAAATTTAGATAATTTGGATGAAATTAAAAGAAAATCACTATTTAAAGGAATTTCTGAAGAAAATTTTAATGATGCTTTAAATGAAATAAAGAAATGTGATCTGAGTCCTGGTCTTAACTTCGAGAAAGTCAGATTTATTGAGCCTGACTTAAAGATTTCAATAAATGAAAAAAATCTAAGAATTGATTTTATAGAGGCAACTTTTCCAATAATAAAAGTTGATGAAGATTTAATTACAAATGTAAAAAAAGAAATTAGATCAAAGGGAAATCCTAAATTATTGGAAAAAATTAATGAAGCAAAGTGGCTTTTAACTTCAGTGCAAAAAAGAAATGATACTGTTAAAAAAGTTGGCGAATACATCTGCTCAAAACAATTTGCTTTTTTTGAAAACAATCCTTTAAAGATTAATACACTAAATAATAAAGAGATTGCTAGTGAGATTGGAGTTCATCCATCAACTGTATCAAGAATATTAAGGCATAAATATATTGAAACACCAAAGGGAATAATTCCTTTCAAATCATTGTTAGTTTCATCAGTTTCAAAAATAAGAGGCATTTCAGATTTACAATTAATGAAATTGATAAAAGATATTATAGATTCGGAGAAAAATCCAAAAAGCGATAAAAAAATTGCTATAGAGCTTAATAAAAAAGGATATGGCCTGGCAAGAAGAACGATCACAAAATATAGAAAAAAAAATAATATACCTTCGTCTAGGTATAGATAATTTTTTAGAGTTACAATTGTTTGATGGATAATAAGGATAATGCTGATAATCTAAAAATCATCCTTGATGATCCCTCTCACCTATCACTAAATCAAATAAGAAGATTGCTTAATAAAATGTCTTCTTCAGAAATAGCTCATGCCCTTGAATCCTCTCCACCAAAACAAAGAGATCTCTTGTTTTCACTACTTAAAACTGAAGAGGAAGGAGATGTTTTATCTGAGTTGGGTGAAGAAATCCAACAGGATTTGATATCAAATATTTCGAATGAGGAGCTTGGTGAAGCTGTTAAAGAGCTAGAATTAGATGAAATAGTAGATATTCTCCAAAACCTTCCTGAAGAAAGAATGAAAAACATCCTTTCAAATATGTCTAGAGTTGATAGAAAACGAATTGAGATGGGTCTTACTTTTCCTGAAAATACAGCTGGTGGTCTTCTTAATACAGATGTTTTAAGCGTAAGACCAGATAATTCAATTAATGAGGTTATCAGTTATCTAAGAGATCAAGGAAAGTTACCAGAAAATACAGATAAAATTTTCGTTGTAAATGATGACAATGAGTATTTAGGAGAATTATCAATTAGTGAAATAATTACATCTAACCCATCAATGATCGTAAGAGAAATAATGCAGACAGAAATCTTACCAATAAATGCTGACCTCGATGATAAAGAAGTAGCTACTCTCTTTGAAAGAAATGACTTGATTTCTTCTTCGGTAATAGATGAAACTGGAAAGTTGATTGGCAGAATTACAATTGATGATGTGGTTGATGTAATTAGAGAAGATGCAGATCAAAATCTACTAGGAATGGCTGGTGTTGCTGAAGATACATTTGCGCCGCCTGGGCGGGCTGCTAAAAGTAGAGTTTTTTGGTTAAGCATGAATCTGATCACTGCCTTTATTGCTGCAAGTACAATTAACATCTTTCAGGATGTTATAGATAAAATTGTATATTTAGCTGTTCTTATGCCAATAGTTGCAAGTATGGGTGGAGTTGCTGCTACGCAAACTCTGACCATAGTATTAAGAGGTCTAACACTTGAACAAATTAATTCTTCAAATATTAAATGGTTATTTAAGAGAGAGCTGGCTGTCTCAATTTTAAATGGTATTGTTTTATCAATATTAGTTGGGGTTATTACATATGCTTGGTTTCAAGATTGGATGATTGCACTACTATTATCATGCGCTCTTGTAATAAACCTTATAAGTTCAGTTATTGCTGGTGTTATTGTTCCTCTTCTTCTTAGAAAGTTTAATCAAGATCCTGCTATTGGTGGAAGCGTGGTCGTAACGACAGTAACAGATGTCATCGGCTTCTTTTCCTTCTTAGGGCTAGCAGCAATTTTTTTAATTTAATCTTTCAATTATTGGCTCTTCAACTGAACCTTTTACATCAAATTTAAAGGTTGTGACATCATCAAGACTATCTTCAAAAATATTTTCAAGAACTATACCACCTGCTAAAGCTGGTATTCCACCAAAAATTGCAGCATACCAAGGAATGTTCTCTGAAACTCTAAGCCTCATTTCTAAATTTAGATTTAACTCATCTAAATAACCTTCTGTGTTCTTAAGAACTTCTCCAGTCCATCTCATGTTTGCCTCTGAAGTCTGAAGTTTTACTGGTTTTTTTATTAAAGCTCTATTTTGACCAATATATAAATCACCCTCAGCCCTACTAACTACTAAATTATTTGATCCAATATTTGTTTCATTGCTTATATTTTCTATATAAGCATTAAGATTGAAGACTTTAAGTGCTCTTAAAAAAGCTGAATCAGGCAAGGAAGCTTTTGACTCGAATCCTTTTACTAGAAATTTTATGTTTCCTTGAATATCTTTTAATTCTTCAAGAGTAATCCACTGAATGTTTAAATCCGTAGAAATATAATTGAAATCATAATCAATAAATGCATCAAGCGAGTCATTTATATTTTTAATTTCATATGATCCTCTGATCTTATATAAATCTGTTTCTCTATTGAAGCTGATGTAGGCTTTATCCTTCTCTTCATAGGGCCCGATATTAAAGTTCTTGCTTTTGATATTTATGTTATCAATAGTTGTAATCTTCTCATTTCTTAAAAGATAAAAATCAATATCTTGGAATATATCATCATAAGTTTGAATATTTTTACCTACAAAACGCAATTTTAGGTTTTTGGTTCCATCGGCCTGATCTGACTTTATAATATTGATACCTTTAAATTCAAATTTGGTGTCAAATACTTCGATTCTAGTAAATTCTGTCTTATCAATTGTAATAAAACCATTTAAATCTTTTCCTGAAAAAGATGCTTTAGTTTCATTGTTTTTAAAATCTATCTTAAAGGTCTGTTCTTCATATATATTATTAAAGAAATTAAGCTCTTTAATCTTTAAATTTATCGAGGTTATTGGAAATTCATTGTTAAAATTATTCTCCATTAATAAATTATTAATTTCTAGTTGGTCAATTGATAAAAATATGTGGAACTCATTTTCTTTATCTAAAAAATCAATCTGATTTTGAAAGTCATCTCCTAGTATGAAATAACCGTTTTGATTTGGTCCCAGGTAAGATCGAAAATTTTCATTTTCTATAAGATATGAAGGTTGCGTTAAATCTTTAATTTTTATGCTTGTTCTAAGCTCTTTGCCTTTGTCTTTTTCTAAATCATTTATATTCGAAATAATCCGTGTATTTGATAAATACGAATCAAGGTTGAGAGATGTAACACCCTTATTTATGAATAAAATTGACTCAAACTCTTCATAGCCCTCAAGCTTCATATATTCACCATAATCAAAAAGCTCATCCATGTTGAATTTCAATATGGATCTTAAGATAATAATGTTATCTTCAATTGAAATCGTTCCGTTGATATCTTGATCAGGCAATGAAGATGAAAATGTGCCTATAAACCTCTTATCTAAATTATTGCGTATTACCAAATTAATATTGTCTATATAATAATTTGTATTAGTTGTGAGGTTTGAGTCGTTAAAAATATATTTATTTAAATTTATTAATTTATCCAATTTGGTATCAAAATATCCTTTGCTATGTACTTCTAAATTAATTTTATTGTCTAAGAATGCATCCAAATTTATAAGATTCTCATTTTTTATCTTTTCCTCATCAAGGAAAAATAAGGATGCATAAAAAATCTTATTAGAACCAGCTTTATTAAATAAATTTAGTGACTTAAAAGGAATATTATTAAATATTCCATATTTATTAACCATCGACAAATCGCCATTCTCACCAACAATGAAAACGTCATTAGCATCAATGATAAATTGATCAGACTTTATGTATAGTCTTTTGATATTTGCTTTAAAAGATCTCCTGTTAGTCGATGGAGATTCATTAAAAAAACGAATATTATCAATATCTAGAAATGTTAAATCCATAGATCTGTTGGTAATAGTTTTATAAAGATTAATTCCTAATCCCAGCTTCTCAGCCTCAAGTAATTTCTTATTTTTTGAGTTCTTTATTGAAATTTTATTGAAACTAAACTTAGGAGAAAAAAAATTAATCTCAGAATCAGTCTGAGTAAACTCAATAGAATAGCCGTGATTAAATATTTTATTTGTTATATAAACTATATTTTCTGGTTTATAAATAAGAGTTAAATAAACGATCGATATTAGAGAAAATAAGTATGCAAATAATAATAATAAAGAAACTATTATTCTCTTCAGATATTTTATAGTCATATCTTTGTGTTAATAGTTTTTGGAAAATAAGATGAAATAACTGCCAACAAAATACAAAAACAAACATTGAATAAAGAGCTAATTAGCAATGTGAGATAAGAAAAATTATAAAGATTTAATACTAATTGAGTGAACCCAATATAAACAGTTGCTGATAAACCAAAAAATATACAAACTTGCAAATAGGAAAAAATTTTAAATGAGTTTGTGTAAATATTTATCAAGTAAGTAATTATGCAAAAAAGTGTGGCATTTAAACCAAAATAAGTTCCTGATATTAAATCAACTAACAAACCCATTAAAAATGCTTCAACAGGGCCAACACTTTTATTAGATCTATATACATAAAGCGAATAACTTAAGAATGTTAATGGAAAAATAATTAACGCATTTGAAAGAATTGTTGCAAGATTTAATTCAATATAGTTTATAAAAAAGATGAATATTATTTTTTTAGTTTGATCTTTCATTAATTGCTTAATACTCCTAATAAATTACTCTCTATAGGGTCTGCAACAAGCTTTATTTCCAAATCTTTTCTGGTTGGGTCAATATCAATAATATTTACTATAGTTCCAACAACTAAACCCCTTGGAAAGATGCCTCCAAGACCAGAAGTAAAAAACTGTTTTTCTAATTGCATTTCTTCTTCCCAAACAAGTGGGTTATATGAACAAATAATTATATTTGCTCTTCCACTGCCCCTTGCATTGCAAAAGAAGTTTTCAGATTTTGATTTTATTGGAATTGAATGATCGATATCAGTCAAAAGCATTACTTCAGGGTAATTTTCATTACTTATTATTTGCCCAATAATCCCATAGTTATTAAAAACTACGCTTTCAAGCTTAGATGGATGATTGGTAGTAATTATTTCAATATGCATTCTGTGGCGGTCGCAGCAATTGAATATATTATGATTAATGTGTCTTATCTTAGCGACTGAATAAGCCGAACTATCCTCTCCTTTTTTTATAGGTAATTGAATTATATTTTCATCTTTATAAAAAATATTTTCTTTAGAAATTAAAAAATTATTCAAATAACTAACATCTAATGCCTCTTTAAGTTTCTTATTTTCTTCAATTAATTTTTGTTTTGACTTTCTAGAATTAAAAATATTCTTAAAGGGTTCGATGGCTGTTTCTTGAACTAAAAATAACGTTGAAATTTTTAGTCCTGTATAACCATATTTTATTTTATGGAAAAAGTTTGTATTAAAATCAAAATAAAGAATTGTTGATCCAAAAAGAACCAATAATAAATAAAGTATTTTTTGACCAGGAGTTGGCGTTTTCCTAGCCATATTAATTATTCAGAGGATAGAAGATCGATATTATATTTATCCATAATTTCAAGAGCCTGGCCTCCTCCTCTTGCAACGCATGTTAAAGGATCTTCAGCAACAATTACTGGTATGCCTGTAGAACTTGAAATCAATTTATCTAAATCTCTTAATAATGCTCCTCCACCGGTTAAAACAATACCCCTTTCAGCAATATCTGCAGCTAATTCTGGAGGTGATAATTCAAGAGCATTTCTAATCGCTCTTACCATGCCATAAAGAGGATCTTTCATAGCTTCAAAAATTTGATCGCTATTAATTGTGAATGTTTCTGGTATTCCTTCAGCTAAATTTCTTCCAGTAATAGGCATTTCAGTTTTTTCAGATTCAGCGGTTGCGCAGCCTATTGTATATTTAATTTTTTCTGCTGTTGATTCGCCTATTACACATCCATAATTTCTTCTGATCCAAGAAGTAATAGATTCATCTAATTTATCTCCGCCTATTTTTACTGATTCGGAATAAACTACTCCGTTTAGAGATAAAATAGCTACTTCTGACGTTCCTCCGCCAATGTCAACAACCATATTTCCACTTGCCTCCTCAACTGGGAGTCCAGCACCAATTGCGGCTGCCATGGGTTCTTCTATAAGTTTTACGTCCCTTGCTCCAGCTCCTAAAACTGATTCTCTAATAGCCCTTCTCTCTACTTGAGTTGAACGGCATGGAACGCAAACTAAAACTCTTGGACTAGGTTTAATAAACAGCTTTTCATGAACTTTTGCTATGAAATGCTGAAGCATTTTCTCAGTTACCTGAAAATCAGCAATTACCCCTTCAGATAAAGGTCTAATTGCTTTTATATTGCCAGGCGTTCTTCCGAGCATTTTTTTTGCTTCTGTCCCTACTGCCACTACAGTTTTTTGACCTCTTGATTCTCGAATAGCAACAACAGAAGGCTCATCCAAAACAATTCCTACGTCTTTCGTATAAATTAATGTATTTGCTGTGCCTAGATCTATAGACAAATCATTGGAAAAGTATCCTCCAATCATTTTAAATAAGTTAAATTTCATTCAATTCCCTGATATAAAATAATTTAAATAATTCTTGAGTTAGGTTAATATCCCTCCTCTAATCTATAATAATATCCTATATATGGACAAGAAAACAGTAACAACTATATCTTACCTATCAAGACTAAAAATTGATGGTGATAAAGAGGAAAAGATAACAAATGATCTTGAGAATATCATTAAATTTGTGGATCAGCTCAATGATGTAGATACATCTAACATTGAACCACTAACTAATCCTTTAGAAAAAACAGCAAAAACTAGAAAAGATCAAATAACTGCAGAAAATCTAAAAGAAGAGTTGCTTAACATTGCTCCATCTTCAAATGAAGATTATTTCCTAGTTCCAAGAGTAGTTGAGTGACTATAAAATATAAAACAATTAAAGACATCCAAAAAATGCTATCTCAAAAAGAGATATCACATAAAGAAGTCATCCAAGAAGTTTATAGATTGATTGAAGAGAATAATCATTTAAATGCATTTCTAACACTAAATGAGGAAAATTCTATCAAAAAAGCTGAAAGTTTGGACAATCAACCATCCAATCTGCCACTTGCAGGTATTCCGCTAGCACAAAAAGATTTATTTTGTACTAAAGGCCTAAGAACTACTTGTGGTTCAAAAATTCTTGATAATTTTATTCCCCCGTATTCTGCAACAGTGATTGAAAATCTTGAAAATGCAGGCTGTATATCTGTTGGAAAAACAAATATGGATGAATTTGCTATGGGTTCCTCTAATGAAACGAGTAATTTTGGTAATGTTCAAAATCCATGGGGAAAGAACTTGGTTCCTGGAGGTAGTTCGGGAGGTTCTGCCTCAGCTGTTGCAGCAGGAATAGTTCCAGCTGCATCTGGGACTGATACTGGTGGTTCGATTAGACAACCCGCCTCACTTTGCGGGATAACTGGTTTAAAACCAACTTATGGGAGAATATCAAGATGGGGAATGATTGCTTTTGCATCAAGTCTTGATCAGGCTGGACCTATGGCAAGAACTGCAGAAGATTGTGCCACACTCCTTAATGAAATGTGTTCTCATGATGAAAAAGACACAACATCTCTTAATGAAGATATCCCAGATTTTGAAGAAAACCTAAACTTACCATTGAAAGGTAAAAAAATTGGAATTGTAAAAGATATTGATCTATCTAGCTTAAATGCTGATGTTATTAAAATATATGAAGACTCTCTTAAAGAATTTGTTTCTTTAGGTGCAAATCTGGTAGATATATCTTTACCAAATCTATCGCTTTCTGTTCCAACTTATTACGTCATAGCACCAGCAGAATGTTCATCAAATTTATCTAGATTTGATGGTGTGAAATTCGGTCATAGATCTGATAGCCCAAAAGATCTTGAGGAACTATACATTCAAACGAGATCTGAAGGTTTTGGAGATGAAGTTAAAAGAAGAATTTTGATTGGGTCATACGTTCTTTCTGCTGGATACTATGATGCTTATTATAAAAAAGCTCAACAGGTTAGAAGGTTAATAAAAAATGACTTCGATAGCGCTTTCTCTAATGTTGATGTAATTATTACACCAACCACTCGAGGCACAGCTTTTGAAATGGGATCTAAAGGCAGCGATCCTATTCAGATGTATCTTGAAGACTTGTTTACTATTTCTGCTAACCTTGCAGGACTTCCAGCAATGTCCATTCCAAATGGCAACCTTGCCAATAAACCAACTGGTGTTCAAATAATTGGTAATTTCTTAGATGAAAGCTCGATCCTAAATTTTGCCCATATGTTCCAAACATCAACTAATTGGCATATGTATACACCTGAGGGAATAAAAGAATGAGCTGGGAAACGGTAATTGGTCTTGAGATACATGCTCAACTTTCAACTAAATCTAAGTTATTTTCTGGTGGATCTACAAAATTTGGTGCCGAGCCAAATACACATGTTGATTTAATTGATATGGGATTGCCTGGTGTTCTTCCGGTCGCCAACATGGAAGCATTTTATAAAGCTATTAGATTTGGTCTTGCTACCGGAGCAAATATCAATCAAACATCTTCTTTTGATAGAAAAAATTACTTTTATCCAGATTTACCAAAAGGCTATCAAATTACTCAAATGACAAAACCTATTGTTGAAAAAGGATCTATTAAGATTCTAGTAGGTGATTCTGAAAAAATTATAAATATAACAAGAGCTCATCTTGAAGAAGATGCTGGCAAATCAATTCATGATCTTTTTGAAGGTGAAACAGGTGTTGATTTAAACCGAGCTGGAACACCTTTACTTGAGATTGTCTCTGAACCTGAGATTTCAAATGCTAAAGAAGCTGTGGCCTACTTCAAAGCTATAAGACAACTAGTGACCTTCCTAGATATATGTGATGGGAATATGGCGCAAGGCTCAATGAGGTGTGATGTTAACGTTTCTATCAAAAAGAGTGATGACAAAGAACTTGGAACAAGAGCAGAGCTTAAAAATATCAATTCATTTAAATTTATCGAAAAGGCAATAAATTTTGAAATTGAACGTCAAATAAAAGTAATTGAAAGTGGTGAATCTGTTGTTCAAGAGACAAGATTATATGATAGTGAAAAAAATGAAACCAGATCAATGAGATCTAAGGAAGAGGCTAATGATTATAGGTATTTTCCCTGCCCGGACCTTCTTCCGGTTGTTATTTCAGACAAAGAATTGCAAGAAATTAAAAATAATCTTCCTGAGCTCCCTGAACAAAAAGAACATAGGTATGTTACAGAAATTAATTTAGAGGAATCAGAAGCAAAAATTATATCCTCCTCTAAAACAATGGCTAATATGTTTGAAGAAGCCGCAACAAAGACAGATGATGCAAAACTTGTGGCTAAATGGCTTGTTGGTGATGTAAGCGCTTTATTAAATAAAAATAATGTCGATATTGATGAATCTAATTTGACTCCAGAAAATTTTGGGAAACTAATCGAAAGAATCTCAGATAATACGATTTCAGGAAAAATTGCTAAATCTGTACTTGAAGAAGTTTGGGAAAGTGGTTCTGATGTGGATAAAATAATTGAAACAAAAGGTTTAGTTCAAATCCAAGATGAGTCTGTATTAAAAGAAATTGCAAAAAAAGTTGTTGAATCTAATCCTGGTCAAGTATCAGCATACAAAGGCGGTAAAGATAAGTTATTTGGTTTCTTTGTTGGACAGGTTATGAAAGAAACTCAGGGAAAAGCTAATCCCCAAGCCGTTAATGACATACTTAAAAATATTTTAGATTAAAGAAATCAATAGTCGAAATTATAATCCTGTTCAATAAAAGTACATTTATACACGCTTACAGAAACTGAAGCTGCTTCGACATCATATCCATTTCGATATATTCTTGAAGAATATACACTTTCAATTACTAAGGCATTACCTTTTGCTACAATAGCTTGATCTTTTAATACTTTAATTGCATTTGCTGTTGCAGATGCATAATTCCATCCACTCTCTTGTTTATCAGTTCTAAAAAGATAAACACATTGCATTTCTTTAGCTTGAACTTTATCGATAGTCTGGACTGGATGGGGGATGTAACTTGAAGAGTCATTTAAGCTCACACAGCCAAACATAAATACTAATGAAAGAGCTAAAACAAGTTTATGTCTATACGAGTATGAATACATCATGTAATTAGACAATAAACATGCTTAGTGTTTCAGCAACAAATGCTGGCTTCTCAACTCCTTTAATTTCCATAGTTACTTCTGTCTTAGCAAGATATTGTCCTGGATTTTTTTCAGAGACGTCAATACATTTCATTCTAATTCTTACTTCTGAGTTAACAGCTACAGGACTTAAAAATCTTACTTTGTCTAGCCCATAATTTAGTCCCATCTTAGTACCTTCTAATACCATACCTATTTCTTGTTCAAAAGGTATTCCAGCAACTAAAGATAATGAAAGAAATCCATGAGCGATTGTAGATCCAAATACTGGCGTTGCTTGTTCTGGGTCAACATGAATAAACTGATGGTCCATTGTGGCATCAGCAAATTTATCTATTCGCTCCTGATCAATAGTCACCCAATCTGATACTCCTACTTCGGTTCCAAGCACTGAATCAATTTCTGATGGTTTTACAATTTTTAACATTTTATTTCTCCATATAATGGTTGCTATATTCTTCTCTAAGTTCGAATTTTTGAAGCTTACCCGTTGCTCCATGAGGCAATTCTTTTAAGAAAATGATTTCATCTGGCAACCACCACTTTGCTACTTTATCGCTTAAAAATTCTATAATACTATCTTTCTCAATCGGGTCACCTGAATTAGACACGATAAATAACATAGGTCTTTCATCCCATTTAGGATGTGGGATGCCAACAACACATGCTTCTGCAACTTCTGGATGTCCAAAAGCAGCATTTTCTAAATCAATTGAACTAATCCACTCTCCACCTGATTTAATTACATCTTTAGCTCTGTCTTTGATTGTCATATATCCGTCTTGATCTAGCACTGATATATCTCCAGTATCAAACCACCCTTCTCCATCAACAGCGTCTTTATCTGCTTTGAAATATTTCTGCAATATCCACGGCCCTCTTACCATTAAATGGCCTTGTGATTCTCCATCTTTTGGAAGTTCGTTACCTGCATCATCTACAACTTTCAATTCAACGCCATAGATAGGTCTTCCTTGCTTAAGCTGAATTGCATACTTTTCTTCTTTTGACATATCTTCCATTTCTGGCGTTGGAACATTTGTAGTTCCTAATGGACTCATTTCTGTCATGCCCCAAGCATGAATTACGTTGACGTCATGTACTTCGTCAAACTCTTGTAAAGTTGCAAGAGATAATGCAGAACCGCCAATAATTGTATTCTTTACTGAAGAAAGAACCTTGTTGTTTTCTCTGCAATAAGCTAATAGACCCATCCATATTGTTGGCACACCAAATGCTAGAGTTACATCTTCTTGATCAATTAATTCATAAAGAGGTTCTCCCTCCATTTGCATACCAGGCATTACTAGTTTAAGTCCGTTCATTGGACCAAAATAAGGGATGCCCCAAGCTAGAACGTGAAACAATGGAACTACCATAAGGATTGTGTCATCTGGTTGTATTGTCATTGCTGTTAATGCAGCTTGGGCATGAATGACATTTGATTTGTGACTGTACAGAACTCCTTTTGGATTTCCTGTTGTTCCAGACGTATAACATAAAGCACATGCTGCATCATCATCTAAGGTTGGCCATTTATAATTTTCATCGCCATGTTTAATATATTCCTCATAAGAAATAGCATTTTTTAAAGAAGTCTTTGGCAGCTCATCTTCCTCGCATAGAATAATGTATTTCTCTACTGTAGATAGCTTATCTTGAAGCGCTTCTAAAATAGGAACAAAAGGCAGTTCTACAAAGATAATTTTATCTTCAGCATGGTTAATAATGTAGACAGCTTGTTCAGGATGTAATCTAAAATTGAGAGTATGAGTTACTGCACCCATACCAGAGATACCATAATACATTTCAAGGTGCCTATATGTATTCAGAGCCAGAGTTGCAACTACATCTCCATTCTTTACACCATCTTTTTCTAAAGCGGATGCTAGCTTTCTTGATCTAATACAAACTTCTTCGTAATTTGAACGATGAACTTCTCCTGAAACTAATCTACTTATTATTTCTGTTTTTGGATGGATCTCTTTTGCGTGTTCAATGATTCCTGCCACATTGGGCGTCCACTTTTGCATATCTCCAATCATTTTAAATTGCTCCCTTAACTTGTTTGTTATAAATTATATAAGAAGCAACATTATTTGATAACAAAAATTATGAATATAAAAGAAGGTATTGAAAAGAGATTTTCTGTTAGGGCTTTTACGGATGAAGTTCCAAGCATGAATAAAATTAAAGAAATTCTTACAATGGCTGGCTCAGCTCCCTCTGGAGGCAACATACAACCTTGGAAAGTTTATGTACTAAATGAGGAATCCAAAAAAAAATTAGCTGAAAAAACTCTTAATAACTTTGATACTGGAGTTCAAGAAGAAATTGAATATGAAATTTATCCTAAACCTCTAGCAGATGAATACAAAAAAAGAAGATACGAATGTGGTGCAGATATGTATGAGGCGTTATCTATTGAAAAAGATGATTTAGATTCTAGGTTTAAGCAAATAAGGGAGAATTACAATTTTTTTGGTGCACCATTAGGTATGATTATTACTATCGATAGATCATTTGGAAGTAATGGTTGGGGCCATGTTGGGATGTTCTTAGAAAATCTCTGGCTTAGCGCCATTCATCATGGTTTGGGCTTATGCCTGCAAGAATCATGGTCAATTTATCCAAAAACTGTGAAAGAAGCTATAAACCACCCTGATAATGAAATAGTTTGGTGTGGTGTAGCAATCGGTTACGAGGATAGGGATAATCCGATAAATAATTATAGAACTAGAAGAGAAGAACTGGATTCGTTCGTAAAATTTGTTGAATAGTTCTTAAGTGTCTCATTTTATTAATTTTGAAAACTCTTATGCAAAAGAGTTGAATGAGATATGTGAAAAATTTAAGCCTGCTGGCTTTCCGAGGTCTGAAATTTTATTAAAGAACTATGGTCTTGCTGAAGAGCTTGGGCTTGATAGAAAATTTATTGATTCCAAAGAATGTTTAAATATTTTTTCTGGGACTAGTTTGCCAAAGAGCTCTAACCCAATAGCACAAGCTTATTCAGGTCATCAGTTCGGACATTTTAATCCTCAATTAGGTGATGGTAGAGCAATACTCTTGGGAGAAATTAAAAATAAGGATATTCAACTAAAAGGCATCGGCCAAACTCCTTTTTCAAGAAGAGGAGATGGCAAATCTGCTTTAGGCCCTGTCCTAAGAGAATATGTTATTAGTGAATTTATGCATTCGATAAATATTCCAACAACAAGATCTCTTTCAGCTATCAAAACTAATGAAATAGTTTTAAGAGAAACTGAACAACCTGGAGGAATACTTACTCGTGTTGCGAAAAGTCATATAAGAATAGGTACATTTGAATATGCAAGATGTAAAAACAATGAAATTTTAAAAACTCTGGCTGATTATTCTATAAATAGACATTATCCAGAATTGAAAAATACAGATAATAAATACCTAAGTTTCTTTGCCGCCGTCTGTGATAAACAAGCATATTTGGTTTCTAAATGGATGAGTGTTGGCTTTGTTCATGGTGTTATGAATACAGACAATATGGCAATTTCCGGCGAGACAATCGATTATGGTCCATGCGCTTTTATGGATAGATATAATCCAAGAACTGTCTTTAGCTCTATTGATCATAACGGAAGATATTCATACCAAAATCAACCGGCAATACTTGTATGGAATTTATCAAAATTTGCTGAAACTCTTATTCCGCTCATTAATGAGAATCGCGAAAAATCAGTAAAGCAACTTACTGAAGTGCTTCAGCTAACCATGCCTTCATATCAAGAATACTTTTATAGAGATATTGGAAAAAAGTTAGGTTTGCTTAATATAAATAACAGAAATATTGAACTGATAAATAGTTATTTAAAAATTTTAGAATCTGAGTCTATAGACTTCACTTTATCTTTTACAGATTTATCAAAAGTGCTTATCAAAGAGAAAAATTTTAATGATTCAGTATTTAGTAGCGTAAAAAATTTTGAAGACTGGTATCAAAATTGGATTAGAGAATTAACTATAAAAAATACTGAAATAAAAAAATTAGCAAAGGATATGAACAGTATTAATCCTTGTTACATTCCAAGAAATCATATTATTGAAAAAGCACTAAATAATGCTACTAATAATGATATGTCTGAAATTAATAATCTTTTAGAAATATTTAAAAATCCTTTTGAAAAGCAAGATATCTCTGAAGATTACTTAACTCCTTCAAACAGTGAGTCACCATATGTTACATTTTGCGGGACCTAATAAGTCAAGAATGAATAACTTATTCGATTAATCCCTTGATAATCTTGAATAGATTTTGAATCTATGAAACCAAAATCATTAAATATTTCATTAACTTGATCTGACTGATTGTATCCATGCTCGTAAATAAGCATCCCGCCTTCTTTTAGTATCTTAGAAGATTGTTCAGTAATTGTTTTTATGTCTGCTAAACCATCATCAGAAGCTACAAGAGCCTCATAAGGCTCATGTATTAATCTATCTAAGTGTTCATCATTCTTTGTTATGTATGGAGGATTGCTAATAATGACATCAAAGGAATTTTCTCCAAAACAAGAAAGCCAATCTGCGCATATTAATGAAAAATTTTTTATTTTAAATGCGTTCTTGTTAAGACTTGCTACATTTAAAGCATCTAAAGAACGATCAGATCCATAAATATCAAAATTTAGATTCTTTAGAGCAATTGATATACCTATACAACCTGACCCTGTTCCAGCATCTAAAATCTTTATTTTTTTAGGGAAATTGTAACTATTTATAAAATCTACTAAGAGTTCAGTCTCTGGCCGTGGTATTAATACCCTATGGTCAACATAAAATTCTTCTTCATAAAATTTGCTAGAATTTATTATGTAGTCTAATGGAATGCCAGCTTTCTTTTTTTTAATGAAATCATAAACAAGACTCACTTCGGAATCTGTTAAGATTTTTTCTTTATTAATATAAATATCATCATCCTTGAATTGTAATTTTTCTTTTAAATAAAAAATAAATTCATTTTTAACATTTGGTTCAGTCCCAAATGCCTCATCAATGATATTTTGGAAATGGTTTAGATTTTTAGACAATTATTCTGATTCTAGTTGTGAAAGCATAGCAAGTTGATTTTCTGCCAACAAAGCATCACAAATGGTCTTAATATCACCATCCATAATTTGATCAAGATTATGCTGCGTTAGTTTAATTCTATGATCAGTCATTCTGCCTTGAGGGAAGTTATATGTTCTTATTTTTTCACTTCTATCTCCAGTACCAACTAAAATTTTTCTTTCGCTTGCAATACTTTCTTGTTGGCTGTCTATTTCTTGCTGTTTTAATTTTGCTGCTAGAAGAGACAGGGCTTTCTCTTTATTTTTATGTTGAGATCTGCCATCTTGACACTCTACAACTAGACCAGAAGGAATGTGTGTTAATCTGACTGCGGAATCAGTTTTATTTACATGCTGCCCCCCTGCTCCAGAAGCTCTAAAGGTATCCACTCTCAAATCATTTTTATCGATGTTGATATCTTGCACTTCTTCTACCTCTGGCAAAACTGCGACTGTACATGTGGAAGTATGAACTCTACCTTGAGATTCGGTTTCAGGGACTCTTTGAACTCTATGAACACCTGATTCAAACTTCAAAACCTTAAAAACGCCTTTCCCATTAAGCTTTGCAACTACCTCCTTTAAACCTCCTTGCTCTGATGGTTTAATATCAATAACTTCTAAACTCCACCTCTCTCTTTCAGAAAGCCTTGTGTACATTCTAAATAAGTCGCCAGCAAAAATACTAGCTTCGTCACCACCTGCTCCAGATCTAATCTCTAAATAGGCAGAGCCATCATCTGCTGAGTCCTTGGGGAGCAACATTAACTTTAATTCTTTTTCTAGTTTTTCAGGCTTTTCCTCAGCCTTCTGAATTTCTTCTTCTGCTAAAATTTTCAGTTCTGGATCGCCAGAATCTATTATCTCATTAGCATCTTCGATACTTTTTATTACTTGATTATATTCGTCAAATTTGACAACTATAGGCTTTAATTCTGCAAATTCTTTATTTAAAAGAGTATATTTTTCGATATCTTTAACTGTTTCAGAATCTACCAAAAGAGATTCAATCTCATTGATTCTATTTTGAAGCTGATCAAGCTTTTTAAGCATTGATTCATGCATTTTTAATATATCTTTTAATCATGGATTCAATAATATGATCATCTAAGTTCTTTAAGTCTTCAAGGTTTTTTAATTCAACATTATTGATGTCTGAAGTCTTAATTGCATTTACTAATTCAGAAAAGTCTTTTGAAATCTTAAATTGCATAATTTCATCAGAAGATAAGTTACTTAAAAATTTATTTAACTCAATATTAATTTTATCTTTAGAGTCTTTTAGAGATGATGAGTCAAGAGCTTTTTGTGATTCTAGTGCAATAATATTCATGGCTTTTTCTGCCTCAATTGTCCGCTGGCCATAATTTTCTTGAGTTATTTTTTCTATATCATCAATCGAAAATAAATATGCTTGTTCAATCTCTCTTATTTCTTCTTCAATATTCCTTGGCACGCCGAGATCTATCAATAAAATCGGCTTATTCTTTCTTATCTTTAGAGCGTTCTCAATCGCCCCTTTTCCTATAAGAGGTAATTCAGTTGTTGAGGAAGCTATAACAATATCAGCAATTTCTAATTCATCATGAAGAGAATCTAATGAAGATGATAAAATTTCATAATCATTATCAAGTTTAATTTTCTTTACGCTTCTGTTTACTGCTTTAAATCTGCAAATACCTTTTTTAAACAAATTATTCATTACACTTTGAGCCAAAGACCCAGCTCCAACAATCAATACATTTTGATCTTTGGGCTCTTCAAAAATGTTTTGAACTAATTTGAGTGCAAGCCCGCTAACTGACAATGGATTAAGACCGATATTTGTTTGGGTTCTAGCTTTTTTAGATATCTCAATTACTTTTTCTGAGAGATTTGATAATTTACCATTTAGAATCTTTAGTTGTTTTGCCTTTCTAATTGCATTTTTAAACTGACCTAATATTTCTTGCTCACCGAGCACTTGTGAATCTATACCAGATGCTACTTTTGACATATGGACTAAGGCATCATGACCATTCAAAAAATAAAAACTATCTTTTTGAATATCATTAATATCAAGTGCGATCATGACCTCATCAAAAACTTTCAATGATATCTCTGATTTACCATAATAATAGAACTCACTTCTGTTGCAGGTAGATATACCAAAGAAAGAATCTAATTTATTTTTAAATACCTTTTTTAAATGATTATCTAATAAAATCTGGTTAGACTCATTTATAATAAATTTTTCTCTCTCAGAGACATTAGAGGTCTTATGATTTATGCCAAATAACTGTAATTCCATAATTATAAAAGTTTTCTATACTTTGATTGTATGCTTGTCTGCCTCTTGCGTTTCAATAAATGATGATAATAATTTTTCTACCTACAAGGGGAAATTATTTCTAAATTATAACAATATTGAGCAATCATCGTTCAATATAGCTATATCCTTATCAAATAAAGATTCTATTATACAGATTAAGAAACCTTTTTATGGAAATGTTCTTAAGATTAAAGTTGATAAGGAAAAAAACTTAATTTTTCTGCCAACTGAGTATAGTGATTCATTTAATATTCCTAATGAAATCAACAGAAATTTTAAATATTGGTTAAAACAATGCCTTTTATCAAGAAACTTTGATGTTGAAAGAAAAATTGAAAATATAGATTTTTATTTCACATGCAAAAAGATAAATAATAAGACGGATTACTTTATTAAATACCAAAACAATTCGATTAATGGATTTGTTTATAATGAATGATGAAAATTAATTTAAATTCCCCTGCAAAGATAAATCTATATTTGCGCGTGTTGAATCAAAATGCAGATGGATATCATGATATTGAAACATCCTTTCAATATATTGATCTTTATGATTATATGTCCTTTGAAAAAACTGACGACGACATCTGCATTGAATCTAATAAGTCATTCCTTGAAAAGGAAAATAATACTATTTATCAGTCTGCTAAATTACTATTTAATAAATCTGATCAAAAGAGCGGAGTTAATATTAAAATTGAAAAAAACATACCTATCGGAGCTGGTCTGGGTGGTGGAAGTTCCAATGCAGCTTCTACTATTATTGCTTTAAATAAGTTATGGGACATTGATATGAATAAAAGCGAATTATTTGAAATTGGTAAAACAATTGGTGCTGATGTTCCGTTCTTCTTATATGGAAATAATGCGAAAGCTAAAGGAATTGGTGACCAGCTCGAATTAAGTGATTCAATAAAGGAAAATGTACTATTAATTGATCCAGGAATAAATAACTCTTCAGGTGAAATGTTTCATTTATTAGATCTTTGGAGAAAAACTAATAAAGGAGTTTCTAGTCATGCTCAAAATAGTTTTTGGGACATATTTTTAAACCAAAATAAAAACATTGAAGAGTTTTATCTCACAATCTCTCATAATTATGATTTAAAGTTAAGTGGGAGCGGATCTTGTATGTTTATTACATATGATAAAGAAAAAGAGCTTGAAGAAATTCTAAAAAAAATTCCAACTAATTGGAGATTCTTTTACTGTAAACCATTACAATATTCGCCGATATGTTATATCAAATGATAATGGGGTGTAGCCAAGCGGTAAGGCAACGGGTTTTGATCCCGTCATGCGTAGGTTCGAATCCTACCACCCCAGCCATGCTTTATAATATACAGCGGGGAAACATTAAATGAATAATAATTTAGATATCTTTACAGGAACTGCAAATCCAGATCTTGCATTAGAAGTATCAGAGATTTTAGGAATACCACTTTCAGCGGCAGAAGTCGGGTATTTTTCAGATGGTGAAATAAAAGTTCAGATTGAAGATAATGTTAGAGGTCATGATACTTTTATCATTCAGTCTACATGCACTCCGCAAAACAAAAATTTAATGGAACTAATGTTATTAGCAGACGCTTTAAAAAGATCGTCTGCATCAAGAATAACGGCTGTTGTCCCATATTATGGCTATGCAAGACAAGATAGAAGAGTAAGGTCTGCTAGAGTGCCTATTAGCGCAAAAGTTGTTGCAGATATGTTTGCATCAGTTGGAATTGATAGAGTTTTAACTATTGACCTTCATTCTGAAACTATTCAGGGTTTTTTTGATATGCCAGCAGATAATGTTTATGCAACTAAATTAATGATGGAAGATATCAAAGCTAACAACGAAAGAGATCAAATAGTTGTTGTTTCTCCAGATGTTGGTGGTGTAGTCAGATCAAGAGCATTAGCAAAATTTTTAGATGATACTGATTTAGCAATAATAGATAAAAGGAGAGCCGTTGCTAATCAATCTGAAGTTATGAACATAATTGGCGATATTGAAGGTAAGGTTTGCATTGTTCCTGATGATATCATTGATACTGCAGGCACATTATGTAATGCGGCGGCGGCATTAAAAGATAAAGGAGCGCAGGCAGTAAAAGCTTATATAACTCATCCAGTCCTTTCTGGGCCAGCTATAGAAAGGCTCGAAAATTCTGATATTGATGAGCTTGTTGTAACAAATTCGATACCATTGTCACATGATGCTAAAAAATGCAGTAAAATACGCGTCATTTCAGTAGGATCAACAATTGCTGAATGTATTAAAAGGCTTAGCAATGAAGAATCACTAAGCGAGATGTTTTTATAGAGGAAATTATGACAGATCAAATTGTGTTAAACGCAGATGTAAGAGAAAGAACTGGCTCAAACAAAGCTAGGGTTATTAGGAAAATAGATGGAATGGTACCGGCTATTGTCTACGGAGATGAAAAAGAAACCATTAACATTAAACTTAAATTAAATGAGCTCACTAAGGCGTCAGAAAATGAACTATTCTATACTCAAGTTTTACTTATTAAAACTGGAGATAATGAAGAAAAGGTTGTTTTAAAAGAATTACAGAAAGATCCGGCAAAGGGTAAATTTCTTCATGCTGATTTTCAAAGAGTTTCAAGAAAAACAAAGCTTAAAGTTGTAATACCTGTCAACTTTATAAATGAAGAAGATTGTGTTGGCATTAAAGAAGATGGCGGTGTAGTAGCAAAAGCAATAAGAGAAATCGAAATAATGTGTCTTGCTGGAAATATTCCTGAATCAATTGATATAGATATTGAAAACTTGCATCTTGGAGAGTCTATAAGGTTAACTGAAATAGATCTTCCAGAAGGCTCAGAGGTTCCTGGCTTAACAGATGAAACAGATCAGATGGTTGTTTCAGTTAACGCACCTAAAGCTGTTGAAGAAGATCCTGTGCTTGAGGATGAGCTTGAAGATGGCGAATCTGCTGAAGGCGAAGAAAGTTCTGAAGAAAGCGATGGCGATGATTCAGCTTCAGCAAATTCTGAAGAAAATAAAGATAATTCTGAAGAAAGCTAAAAAAGTGTACAAGTTATGTATCATTGGTTTAGGTAACCCTGATGCTAAATATAACAATACACGTCATAACATCGGTAAAGATTGGTTAAAAGATTTATCAGTTAAGTTCTTTGATAAATTTACTGAGAAAACAAAGCTAGAAGCTAAAATTGGAGAATCACATTCGAGCGAATTGTTGTGGTTGATTCCTACAAATTATATGAATGAATCCGGAAGAACAATTTCAAAACTTCTAAGATCTACTAATCTAAAATCAAATAAAATTATAATCATCCATGATGATTTAGACTTAAAACTAGGAGATATTAGGATAAAAGAAGGCGGAGGTCATGGAGGTCATAACGGCCTAAGAGATATTATCAAAAGAACAGGTCAAAGCGACTTTATTAGAGTTAGAATTGGTATCGGTCATCCTGGTATCAAAGACAATGTAACTAATTGGGTGCTAACAAAGTTTTCTTCAAAAGAAAAAAAATTACTTTCTGATTCATACGAAAGATTTAAAAAAGTATTTGAGATGATTTGTAGTAATGAAATCAATCAAGCTCAAAAAATCTTACATACAAAATAATAAAATGGGTTTTAAATGTGGAATAATTGGTCTTCCAAATGTTGGAAAATCCACTCTTTTTAATGCATTAACTAAATGTGAAATTCCTGCTGAGAATTTTCCATTTTGCACTATAGATCCTAATGTAGGAATAGTGCCTCTTCCAGACAAAAGACTTAATGAATTAAATAACATAATAAATTCTGAAAAAATTATACCTGCTGTATTAGACTTAGTTGATATAGCAGGACTAGTAAAAGGCGCTTCAGATGGAGAAGGTCTTGGAAATTCTTTCTTATCTAACATAAGAGAAATGTCTGCATTAGCTCATGTCGTAAGATGCTTTGAAGATGACAATATTACCCATGTTGATGGTTCTGTTAACCCTGCAAGAGATGTTGAAGTTATTAATTTAGAACTTATTCTTGCTGATCTTGAATCAGTAACAAAAAGAATTACCAGATGTGAAAAATTATTAAAAACAAATGATAAAGAAAATAAGATTCACTTTGATTTATTAAATAAACTAAAAAATGAGCTTGAGTTAGGTAAATTAATAAATATTAAAAGCTATGATATTGCTGAACAAAAAATTATAAAACAATTTCAACTCCTTTCTTCAAAACCAACTTTTTATATTGCAAATATTGATGATTCAGAGCAATCAGAACAAAACCTAAATGAACTTAAAAAAATTGCTGATGAATTAGGCTCTTCAGTAATATCAGCATCAGTTAAAATAGAACAAGAAATATCCTTACTTAAAGAAGATGAAAAATTAGAATATCTTGAATTGTTAGGCATGGATGAACCTGTTCTAAATAAAATAATATTTGAAGGCTACAAACTCTTGGGGTTAAAAACATACTTTACAGCAGGGCCAAAAGAAATTAGAGCTTGGACAATAAGAGATGGATATACAGCCCCTAATGCAGCTGGAGTAATACACACAGATTTTGAAAGAGGATTCATTAAGGCTGAAGTAATAGACTTTAAAGATTTTATAGAATGTGGCGGCGAATTAGGCGCAAAAGAAAAAGGAAAATTGAGACTAGAAGGAAAGGATTATTTGGTTAAGGATGGAGATATAATCCATTTTAAATTTAATGTATAAAACAATAAAATTATTGACTCTTAAAATTTAAGGATTATTATTCAACGATTGGCTATGTAGCTCAGATGGTTAGAGCACAGCACTCATAACGCTGGGGTCGGTGGTTCAATTCCACCCATAGCCACCATTATAAATAATTACAAAAACTGGTTAATCTTTCTTAAGATAAGCTAAAATTATGATTAACGCTACTAAAGCTAATAGAGCATCCTCACCTAGCATATTCAAGACATCCGTAACATTTTTGTAAACATCGCCAACGAAAGGTGTATCAATGCCAAATAAGATGCCAAACAGCAACGAGGCAACTACAAGAGGTATTAATAATTTAGTAACTTTATTTAAAAAAGTTGTTAGGCTGGCAAGAGTTATCTTAAATTTCATAATTTTCTTTTAAAATAGGAAGGGTTTGACCCCTTCCTATTAACGATCGTTAAGTTAATTACTTAACAAGACTCATTAAGACTGCTAAGACTAATAGTCCTACAACCCCACCATTAGCTAAAGAGCCAACTAATGTAGTTATATTACCTATCACGTCAAGTCCAAGAGGCGTGCCGCCAAAAACTAAGGCTGCAACAATTCCAAGACCAAGCACTCCGATTAGAACAGCTGTTAGATTACTAACGATGTCCTTTATCATTTTCCATGCATTATCCATAATAATTCCCCCCTATTAGGTTTTTTTATGATTTGCAGATTTTATGAGAACATAAATACTAAAATGAATCAAATTGTGCAAACACAATAAAGACACAATATTTGACATTTGAATATATATGGAATATTAACAGTAATTATGTATATTTTTTATACTTTATTCGGTTAGAGGTCAAAATAAGATCAGGCTTGCTGAGCTAAAAAATTATTTCACATTATAAGTTTTACATTAAAAACAAAAGAACAAAAGAAAATACAATAAGATTCAAGGCAGGAATCATTACAATAGCGAAAACTCTTGAACGAAAAATGGAAAATTTAGTTTGGTTATGAAATCTTTGCGTTAGTGTTGTAAGGTCCGTATAAGAGCCCTCTTCGCTTGGTTTCCAATTTCGTTTTACATCTTCAATATTTTGAATTAT
>CEVX01168450.1_pt1 | contig 29443 bp, 29 predicted proteins | sample 356561 | NCBI WGS metagenome assembly CEVX01 (sample SAMEA2623886, study PRJEB7988) | marine metagenome | biome: marine biome (ENVO:00000447); feature: surface water layer (ENVO:00002042); material: "saline water (ENVO:00002010), including plankton (ENVO:xxxxxxxx)" | depth 5 m | reverse complement strand
TAATAGGAGTTATATTTTTTTTAGTAGCTATGAGATTTACCTAAGATTATAGTAATTTGAAGATCTTAATTTTAATAAAAGAAGGTTTAACAAAGGAGTAATGTATTTAAATTGATGAATGATTATGCATATCGATTTGCATTTTAAACTAATTGATATACTACGTAAATATATTTCTTCTATGACTGAAGGTAGTAATTTTTCCATTTACCATTTTCAAAACTATAAACTTCTCTTTTATTTATTCTTGATTCATGGCCTATCCAAAACTCAAAATAATAAGGTACGAAAGAGAAACCGCCCCAATATTCTGGTCTTTTGTCTAAATTTATATTTGTTTTATAAGTTGAATCATAGTTCTTAATAACATCTTCGTAAGAATTGATTGGAAGAGATTGTCTTGAACTTATTGCTAATGCATTTTTTTCTTTTGATCTTTTTGAAAAATGTGTATCGGAAAATGAATTATTGGTTTTTTTTATTTTTGCTTTAATTCTTATTTGGGTGTCTATCTTAGACCAATAAAATAAAGCAGAAATCTGTTTATGATTTTGAAAGTCTTTTGATTTGCGAGATTCATAATTTGTAAAAAATATCCATTCATCTCCTAAAATATATTTTAAATTAACATATCTAGATTCTACTTCTTTTAATGAAGCATTAAATGAGCTTATTACAATGGCTTCTAACGCTGGCTGATTTTTTTTAAGAGCTCTTTTGTAATAGTCTGCAAACTCTACGTATGGCTTAGATGGGTCTAATTTAATTATCTCAATCATTATTTAAACTATCTGCTAAAGATTTATATCTTTGGATTATTTTCTCATCAGAGAAAAATGTTTCTGCATGTTTTCTGCAATATTTTGTCATTTTAATATACGAATTTGGTTCTAGGTTCACCATTTTAATCATTTTGACTTTTAAATCATCAACATTTTTAGGTTTAACAAAATATCCTGTCTTGCCTTCTAATATGGTTTCATTACAACCGGGTAAATCTGTTGTTATAATTGGTCTTCCTAAGGCAAGACTCTCTATTAAGATTCTTGGCACTCCCTCATTGTAGTATGTAGGCAAAATAACGCATTTGGAACTTATGATAATGTCTTTGATGTTATCAACATTCCCAAAATAATCCATATCTTTAATATTTTTAATATTCATTATGGCTTGTTTGTCTATGTATCTGCTATCCTCATCATCATGATTGCCACATATTATAAATTTTAATGGCCTTGAAATTTCTTGTTTAACCTGAATAGAAGCATCAATAAATTCTTTAATGCCTTTTGCTAGCAACAATCTGGATGCAAAAATAAAAGTGAACTGGTCTCTGGGTTCAATTTTATTTGGTATAAACTTAAAGTCCTTAAGGTCTATTCCAGACCCAGGTATTACTGAACATTTTTTTCTGCTAACAACATCAGTATCAATCAAAACATTTAAATCATGAGAGTTTTGAAAAAAAACATGACTAGACTTCTTAAGAGCAAATTTATACAAAAAATTAATTAACCTTAACTTGAATGGACTTAAATCATTTTGATATGATCCAATTCCAGTTATATTAGGAACAAAGTTGATATTTAAAATTCTGGCTAAAATCCCAAAGTAAATGTTATTTTTTATCGTAAATGAGAAAATAATATCCGGTTGTATTTTGATGACCTGATAAGCGCAGCTAATAAAAGAAATAATATTATTTATAATATTTTTATTTCTTGGATTCAAAAAAATGTTACAAAATTTAATCTTTCTATCTAATTTGTTCAAATGTTCTTTCGATGTATATGGAATTGCAACATATACATCATTTTCTAAGATGAAGCTCTCAACTAATCTTTTCCTAAAATTCCAGATTGCAAAACCAGAATTAGCTGTAAAAAAAATTTTTTTCATAAAAATTATTTAAATTAATATAACTAGCTATTTTGCACTTCTTCAAGCAAGATTTTATTACTATTAGTCTTGCAAATATCTTGAAGAATTTCAAAAATTGTCTCTTGAGTAATTATACCCTTATCAATAATTGCTTCATCAAGCGAATTTAATGGAGATGAGCCTTTTAATTTTCGAGTTCTTAAGCGAGAAATAATTTTTGATTTAACTGACTTTACATCATAGACAATCATCGATGTTATACCCAAATTAATAAAAAGTATTTCTAGATATTTTTTTAATTTATCTCTGTCAAAAGTATCCCCATTATAAAAAATACAAGACCACAAAGCCTGAACAATACCTTGGTCTAAAATCAATAATTTATTCATTTTGATGCTCTTATGCACCACTGAACATACATATAAAAGGTTAATAATAAGCCTCGATCTATCGATAACCTTTAAATTCTTAAATATATGAACTATCTTTATAGCTCTCAAAATAATATTCATATTCAGAAAAGCTAATTTAAGTATCTTGTAAAGTTTATAAATTAATCTTATCCATTTTTTATTAACAAATATATCTATAGTATGATAATTTGAGTCATGAAAGTGCTCTTTTATGTCTTCATAAAACCTTAATGAGATATAGGACTTACCTGCTCCGGGGCTTCCAGAAAATTCAATAATATTAATCTCATTTTTGTCTAATTTTAAAAAGTTCTTATAAATTGAATTAATATTTTGCATTGATTTTTAACATTAGTCTTGGGCAATGGCTATCTCAGAAAAGATAATTTTTTTTATGTTATTTGAGCTGGTTTTTAATTCGCCATCATTGTCAAAGTTAATAACTTTTTTTGCTATAGGTAGAATATCTTGATTGTTTTTATGTCTTTTTATTATTTCGTCTTTGGTTTCTTTGTCTTCTTTTTGCCTTTCATTATTTCTAGAGATTGCTGTATTAACTGACACATTTAAGAAAATACAAACATCTGCTTTTGGCATAGACTCATAAATTCTCTTTTCTTGACAAGAAAGGTATCTCAGAAAGCTGTTAGATGAGGTAGTTATTATGATTTTAGCGCTATCCATTTTTCCAAAAGATTTTGTTGGCCATCTATCGACTAATACCAAATATCCAGATGATGCCTTTAATTCTGCTCTCTTTGCCATCCTTAGCCTTAAAATAGAAAGAAATAGTGCTAAAAAGGCCTTTATAGTGCTAGTTCCCTTAATATTGGAAGAGTTTGAAGTCTTACTCTTTTTTGATGATGTTTTTCTAAGAAACAACCTTACTCTTTCAAGAAAAATATTCTGTGGCTTTCCTAAGCTATAGACATTACATGATAAATGTTTTGAAAGTTCTGAATTAAGTTTTTTAATAATTGATGTCTTTCCTGACCCATCTGGTCCTGATATTGCGACTATTAATCCCCTATTTGAAATTAGTTTCTTTCTTTTTAAAATTAACTTGTTAAACAGTCGATTGATTAAGCTCTTCAATCGATATAGAAATAATAAATTTTTACTAATTCTTAAATATTGGGAAAAAAAATTTCTTACTCTCATAGAAGAAAGAAATGATGGTTTCATAAAACCTTTTTCAAGGCCAGACTCATAAACAAAGTTGCCTAGTTGTAAAGGCCCATATGATTTAAGGTTCTCAAGATTTTCATTACAAGAAGACCATTCTTGTTTATAGGACTCCATTTCGATGGAGTACAATATTCTTGAAAAAATAGATCCTGTTTTTAAAAAATGTCTAATTAAAAACATGTAAGCTTGAGATTTATTATTCAAAGTCCATATGTCATGATCATTGTTCTTAACTCTGTTTTGAAAAATGAATTCTTTGAATGGAAGATTAAATTCCTTTATCCAACTCTCTCCTGTAATAACTTCAAAATATATATGTAAGTGATAAATGTCGTTATCAAAGACATTATAAAAGTGATGTATATGATCAAAATGTGCAACATGATTCTTGCATTCAGCCCAGCTATTTTTTTTAAGTAATTCTAAGAATAGATTTCTTTTATGATCATCTACTAAAATATCAAGATCTTTATTGCCTGCTAAGGATTCGTTCAATTCATGATTATTTTTCCAACTTACATATATAACGCCCTCTTCATCTAGGAGATGTAAGAAATCTTTGAGAGAGTAAATGTTGTTATTCAAGATATTACCATATCAATTTTTAAATCTTTTGAAGATATTGGTTAAAAACCTTTTACATCTCAACAGATTTATATAAAAAAATGGCAAAAATCTATCGATAAATGATGCACTTCTTTCAGAATATAAATCTTTTAAAACATTAGAATCAACTATAGAGTCCTTGTATAAATTAATGTTTCTTTCAAATTTTTTTAAATCATTGGTACCCCAATTATTATGATGAAAGCAAACTGTCCAAGTACCAAAAATCATTTTTCTAAATCTCCATAATTGTTGAGGTATCCAAAAAAAATCTTGCTTGTCTTTAAATGGAGTAATATGAAATCCGTCACTAATTGTAAGAATATTGAATTCTTTTAGGGCAATCATTGTATTTTTATCGAAAGAATGGGCAGGTGCGACCCATGTTGAAGGATAGACTAAATTTTTTTTCATTATATCTAAACCAAGAGATATTTTTGTCTTTTGTTTCTCCAGCGAGCTACCTACGAATTCAGTTTTATTTGAAACTGGTACTAATCCGTATGATCCCTCCTCAAGATTGTGCTGAAACCCGTGAAGCCCTATTGTCCAATTTAAATCTTGCCAATATCTTACTCTTTCCCAAAATTGAATATTTTCGTCATCTACTTTTAAAGACAGATCCTTATTATCTGGAACAATAGCCAAAATAGGTTTTATATTGTGCTTAATAAGAATATCCTCAACACGATTCCATTTATTCCAATTCATTGTTGAGCATATATCATCAAATCTTAATATATATTTAGCACCCATTTATTTAAAATTTTTTCCAAACAGATAAAAAATTTGTTCCATGGTTTTTTAAAACTAATTTAAAAATATTATTTAAACTCTCTATAACAATATTTCCATTTGAATCTCCAAAGTGTCTATAAGTTACGTAGAATTTCCTTTCGTATTTATCACCTAAATATTTTGATATGTCATGAACATCAATAAAGCCTTCATTATAATCTTGAGGAATATTTAGTCTTTTCCAATCTTTTTTATGGCCAACACCATAGTCAATTATCCGTCTTATGGTAAGAGGAGACATTTTTTTAATAATTACTCCCTCATCTAAAAGCTGGTTATTAATTTTGTTCCATCTTTGATTACTCTTAACTTCTTTATCATAAAAAACTTTAAGGAATGGAACCTTCTTTATAAGGGCTGATGTAAATATTGCCCTAAAAGTAAGATTTAAGAAAAACATAAGTGGGTTATATGAGTTATTTGGCTCATGTCCTATTACCAAAATATCATCTGGATTCATTATTGATTTTATGTCGTCCAAAAATTTTTCAATGTATATGACATGATGTAAAACTGAGTTTATAAATATAAACTTATTATCTTTATTTCTTAATTCATCGAGAACTTCATGAAAGTCGTTATTTTTGATGACAATTTTTTTATCATCATTATCATTATTGCGACTACGAAATTCTTTTATCATATCTTTGCTTGGTTCAATAAAGAAATAACTGTCATATTGAATATTTAGATTTTTTAATATGTTGTAGTCAAACCCGGTTCCTGCTCCAATATTAATAACATTATATTTATTTTTAGTATCTTCAATTTTCAATTCTTCGCTCATTGAAGAATAAGCATCTTGAATATCATCTATAAATCTAGATGAATATAGTTTTGCACTATTATAATAATAAGATTCATTGACTTTTTTAAGAAATTCATCAATTAGAAAATCATCAGTTTTTGCATAATTTTCATAAAACCAATCAACTCGTTTAATTTTATTATTAAATTTGTACATAGATATTTTTATATTTTGATCTCATATTATAAATCATTATTATTCAATAAATATTCTTATAAAATAAGACGTGAGCTTTTGCAGTAGATTCTGAGCTATATTTTTCTACTAAATTTAAAAGAAAATCTACTTTTAATTGATATAACTTTTTATTGTTAAAGAATTTCAATATTTTTTCAGAGAGTTGTTGGTGATCATAAGGGTTAAAGAGTAATTCTTCATCTTTTATTATTTCTTTATTAATATCAATGTTGCTACCTATTGTAAGAGTCCCCGAGGCCATAGATTCTATAGTTGCAACCCCAAAACCCTCATTAAACGAGGGAATAACAGAAAAGTTACATTCATCTAATAGCTTGTAAACTTTTTCTTCAGAAACCATTCCGTGAAAATTTACATATTTTTCTAAATCATTATCCTTTACTAGTCTAACCAGAGAGTTGAATTCTTGTCCATCTCCACAGAAGTCAATTGTTGCATCGTAATTTTTATCAACAAGATCTTTCAGAGTATTAATAAGTATTTTCTGATTTTTAATTTTTACCATCCTGCCAATACTCAATATTTTTATTTTGTTTAGATTTTTAGCTTTTTTATTTGAGTTCTCAAAAAGACTAAGATCTACACCGTTTGTTATAACCGTGATATTTAAATGAAGATATTTTGGTATGAAGGCTTCAAGAGATTTTTTTGTGGTAAATGAATTTGCTATTAACTTGTCTCTGAATGGAAAAATAAAGATTAAATATAAGGCTCTATTAAAAATGCTGAATGAATTAAAATTTCTGTGTACAGTATGTACAAAATATTTTTTATCTTTCTTAAATAGAAAAATTATATAGAAAAAACTAGTTATTAATGAAGAAAAGGTATGATGAGTATGAATAATCTCAACATTTTTTATAATCTTTAAAAATTTAATTATTAAGTAAAAATTTTTTTTATTTATAACTACATTATTAATATTAATATCAGAAAATTGTTTAATGTATCTTTCATTCCTTATTGGGATCGTTGTCACCTTCTTAGCATTCAATATATTAACAATCTTCTTCAATTATCTATCCTTGAGATTTATTGAACTTTCTTGATATTGAATAAATGCAACGAGACCTTCCAAACTCACCAATTTTAAATACATCAGATGAAATTGAACTTGATAAATATTCAATAGAATGAAAATTCTTGTAATTTTTTAAACTTTTGTCCTCTATAACATCTAGTATTATTTCACCTGATTCACTCAAATTATTTTTAAAAATTTCTTCCACTTTATCTTTTAAAATTTCAGAATTAAATGCATGTGCAAAATTAATTATTAGAATAACGTCATATACCCCCTCCAAACCCCTCGGTTCAAGGAAATTATATTCTTGAAAGTCTGTATAGCTAGAATCAAAAAACTTTGAAATGAATTTAGCTGCTTTCAATACTTTTCTATCATTATCAAGACCCATCTTTTTCTCATAGTTTAAACGTCTGATTATGTCACCCAATCCACAACCCACCTCAACAACACTATTTTTAGAATCTCTTTGATTTACATATTTTACAATTGCTTTTGCGTATTCTCTGTGTGCGTAGCTTGAAATATGCCAAGTATCAAAATTAAAAAACAATCTTAATAAAATTTTAGGCAAAGATAAGAAAAATTTTGAAATATTAATTGGTAGATATTTTATCTTCTTAAGATTTAAATTCTTTATTATTTTTGAACGTATCATATGAGAATTTTATCTAGCTAATTTTTATGAAATGTAGTTTCTATTATAATATCTCTTTCTTTTCAGATAATATAATTTTTGCGTAAATTATGTAAACTAACCATAGATTGGGATAAAAGAAAGTTGATAACGTTCCAAGATAGGCAGTACCTGCAAAGGCTCCAAATAATAAGGGATTCCTTGCGTCAATCTTAGACCTATAAATTCTTATAAGTTGTATTATCATGTAGAAAAATAATATCATTGCTATGGGTATGCCAACTTCTGACATTAAAAAAACATACCAATTAATTGAACTTGATTCATCCAAAGATGAACTATATCCAAGACCTATTCCAAAAATAGGGTTTTCATAAATTCTGTTCAAGCCCTGAGTTAATAAACTTGTTCTAGCATTTGTAGAAGTTCCGTCGCTTGTGAAAGTTATTTTTCCCCATATGGTTTCAAGTATGTCTAACACAATTTGATATAAAGGATCATAAAGTGTAATTAAATAAGAAATTAAAATAAAAAAGAAAAGCACTCTGAAAAAAATTTTAAGCCTCCATTTCCATCTTAAAATAATGAACATTAACAATGTTAGAAAAATCACAATATATGCTGAAGCTGAAAATAAAAAAATTAGAGAAAGAAAAACACAAAAGGACATCAAATGCTTAAGTTTATTATTTATTTGAATATTCTTATACAGATTCCATATTGCTATAGGTCCTAACGAGCATAAATAAAAACCTGTTTGAGTTGGCTCAGTTCCAAAGCCTATTGCTCTGTATACTCCAGCTGTAACAACCGCCATACTTTTTTCTTTAAAACTTGGTATAAAGTCATGAATATCAAATTGAAAAATAATCCTAAGGCCAAATTCAATGATAATGAACACTGAAACTATACATACTGCAGCTGTATTAGAATTTAAAAGAGTTGGTAGAGAAAGTTTTTTAATTATTACACTCCTTGCAAATAAATAACAAATGATAAAAACTTGGAAGTAAGCAAGAAAATAGTTAAAACTTTTGGTATTAGGATTTATTAAAATACCCAGTGATAACAATAAAATGAAAATCACAATCAATTTATCTTCAAAGAAAATTAACAATTTAGGCATCTTTTTTGTATTGTTAATCAGAATACTAAAAATGAAACTAAAAATTCCAATAAATAGAAATACATTATAAATTGGAAGCCACGCATTAAATCTAAAAACAGAGGACCAGCTTAATGTCAAAATATACATAATTAAGAAAAAAGACGTTATTCCAAAATTTTTAGTCATTTATATCCTCGGCATAACATGTTTCAAGAATATCATTTATTGTGGTTTGTTTTGATATATCAATATTTAGCTCATTAAGAAATTTCATCCATATTTTATCTCTTTGTTGATTTTTCATAGATGAGAATTCAAATATTGCTTCTGAAAGTTGACTCTGTCCTAAGACTGATTTAACCAATCCATGAGAAACATCTATTGCAGAAGAATTAGCTCTGAAGTTCTTATCTCTTTTATAAACAATGACCTGTCTTTTATATAACAATGCTTGCTGAACAAGCGTTGAAGGAACATAAGTTATAAGCATTGATATTTTTTGAAGAAATTTTTCATGAGTGTTATTCACATCCAATTCAATAAAGGGGAAATCTTCAGTTAATTTTTTATAATAATTAATTCTATCGGGCATGGTAAGTTCATAGGGATGAGGTCTTGCCAAGCATTTTTTAATGCCAATGTCTTTAAGAGAATTAAAAATATTTCTATCAATGGCTGATTGCTGCAACCATCGACACCAATCATCGCCAAGCTGAACTCCTATAACTGTATTTTTAGGAAGATTTTTTGCTGCATTTGACCAATCTTCATATGGATAATCATTAAGATAATAAACTTCATGATCTTGATTTATGCCTTCTGGTATAAACCTATCAGAGTTTAAGATAAATTTAGATGTTTCGGTTGGTGCAAGTTCTATTTGAGGTAAATCTTGAGTTGGTAATATTAATTGGGTGTAATAAACACAACTTTTAATATTATATTTGTTACATAATTCTATTATTACTCTTGATATTGTTGTTGGCCCCTCCCTTAAAAGTGCTCCGACAATTTTTCTATGTTTATGTTTATTTTTAAACTCTTTATCGAAAAAGTCTTCAGCAATTAAAACCTCAAAAATGTCATTAGGACTTATGAAGAAAAACTGCAGTTTAAGATATATGCATTGAAATATCATAGAAAGAGTGATTCTCTTTGCAGAAACTATTTCATAATCATCAATATGCTTTGTATCAATTAAATAGTCGTTAATCATGAATTTTTTATTTGATTCAAATACTTTTTCTCTTGCTTTGTTTTTAGAATAAGTTGCCAATATTTTTTTGCAGTCTACATTGTTGTTAGTTGATAGTTGAAAAAAATAACATTTGCGATAGAAAAAAGGCGCTGCAACAAGACCAAGTATGTCATATGTCAATCTAAGCGTTTTCATTAAAAAGAATTGATCATATCTAATTAGTTTTTTATTTAACATCTTTGATAGAAGTCTATTATCATAATTTTTTATTAAAATAAGCCTTTCAAAAATACGCTCATAGACGTTTCTGTCTATCTTGTTAAGCTCACGTTTGTAAACTTTTGCAGCAATATCATTAATCTCATCTGAAGTTAGAAAATTTGTTAGAAAAGAGTTAAAGCCCATTCTTTGCGTTCGATATTTAAGAAATTTTTTAAAGTCCTTATAAGCTAATTTCATAAATACTCTTTTTTAAGAAGACTGATGAGATCAGTCATTACCATTGATAATTTTTTTAAATTTAAAAACCAAAATTGAACAATTGCAAACAATATACTGAATATTGTCCCGCATATAATCCAGTTATCAAAAATTTCTATATACATTGTTAGTCCAAATAAGATTAGGAGTATTGTTGAAAAAGATATCCATACACTCTCAATATTTGTTTTAACAATTTTATTAGCAATATATAAGCAAAAAATTAATTGAATAATCGCTCCAAAGGTTATGGAAATTAAAAAAGTATTAATACTAAAATTAATTTCATTAATAAAAGTATTTATAAAAATAGCAACAGAAGAAGAAAATATAAGTAAAAAATGTGATAAAGCTATTTTTGTTCTCTCTCCTAATATTAAAAGAAAATTAATCATTGAGGCAATAAATATTCTTAAATAAAATAAAACAAAAATAATAGGGAATAAAACTATAATTTCGTAATAATTTTTAGCAAAAACTGGAATGATATATTTTTCTAAAATAGAGAAAAGAATCGCACTAAACAATATATAAACAACAACTGAAAAGTGGGTGAAAGCAATATAGGATCTAAATAATATTTTAGTCTGTTTTGGTTTTTCAACAATAAATTCTCTTGAATATTGAGAAAATAAGCTTAATAATTGTGAAGAAATTATCAAAAAAATTGAGCCAATAAATGTTAATGCTCCAACATTTGCAATCGATTCAAAATCTAAAAATATTGAAGATACAAGCTTTTCCATTGTTGCTGCAAGTGTTCCAAATAAATTGACAAATAAAATTGGCAGTCCAAAGAAAAGTATTTTTTTGAATAAAGATTTATCAAAATATAATTGTAAGTTTAGCTTGGAAAGATATCTAATATAAAGAGCAGCTAAAGAGTAGACAATCAATTCTCCAAAAACTACTCCCATTAATCCAAATTTTATCAAAAGTGGTATTTGGATAAATAATCTTACAAAAACTATTAACAATCTAGATTTTTGTGTTATGTCAAAGGAGTATGTAAATCTATTTAAAAGCAAGTAATGATAATAATATTGATATGGGACTGTTGATAAGCCATATATTAAAGCAACGTAAAGAAAAAGGTTGCTGTCAAAAAATATATAAAATATTAGCGTAATTAGAAATAAAAAACTTATTATCGATATGACATAAATCCTTGAGATGCTTAAAGTTGATATTATGTCCTTTGTTCTATTTTTAATGTAATATCCTGGCAATTTGATCATCAAACCATCAGTTATGCCTAGGCTGAGAAAGGGATGATAGGTAAATATTAGCATTGCTGCAGTAATTATCCCGAATTCTATTTTTTCTAAAAATATTATCGAAACCACTAAAACAATACTTTTTGAAATAGTTTCAAGAATTGCGGGTATTGACCATTGAAAGAAATGTTTCTGAAACATAAGTTATAAAAAACTAATTGCCAGATTCATAATCTAAATACCAATCAACGAAATTTTTTATTCCTTCTTTTATTTTAATTTTGGGATTAAAGCCAAACTGATTTTTAATAAAATCAATATCTGCATAAGTAATCGGAACATCTCCTGGCTGCATTGGCAATTTATTTTCTATTGCTTTTTTTGAAAGAGCATCTTCAATAGAACTAATAAACTCTCTAAGCGTAATTGGATCATTATTACCAATATTTAATATACGAAAAGGAGCATTAGAAGTTGTAGAGCTGTAATGATTTCTGTCTGGTGGTTCATTTAGAATTTTACAAATACCGTCAATAATATCGTCAACATATGTGAAATCTCTTTTCATGTCGCCCTCATTATAGACATCGATTGGTTTTCCCTCATTAATCAGTTTTGTAAATTTATAGTAAGCCATATCCGGTCTTCCGTAGGGTCCATATACTGTAAAAAATCTTAATCCAGTTGAAGGTATGGAATACAAGTGACTATAAGAAAATGCTAACAATTCATTTGATTTTTTTGTAGCAGCATAAAGGCTTATAGGAAAATCTGTTTTATCCTCAGTGCTAAATGGTTGATCTTTATTCATTCCATAAACAGAACTGGATGATGCAAAAATAAAATGTTTTATGTCTGAATTACGACAACACTCTAATATGTTCGTAAATCCAACTAAATTAGATTCAATGTATGAGTCAGGATTTGATATCGAGTATCTTACTCCAGCTTGTGCTGCTAAATTGATAACAATATCAAATTTATTATCTTGAAAAACTTTATTAATATCAAATTTATTACTAATATCAATTTTTGTAAATTTGTACTTATTCACAAGATTTAAATCATCAACAAGGTTTTCTATTTCTTTTTGACGTGCAATTTTTAAATTAATATCATAATAATCATTAATATTATCAACACCTACAACTTCATGACCATTCATTAGTAAGGCCTTCGTTAGATGAAAACCTATAAACCCTATTGAACCTGTTATTAATATTTTCTTCATTAATTTTCTCCAAAAATATCGCGAGAAAATATCTTTGTTTTATAGTCTTTAATTTCTTTAGACATTCTATTAGCAATGATGATATCCGAATTTCTAGCAAACAAACTTAGATCATTAACAACTTCATAATCTTTATAAAAATTATTAGTGATATTTGGCTCATATATAAGAACTTTTACATCATTTGATGAAATATCATCAATTAAATCCATTACTGCTGCAGAACGGAAGTTGTCAGACCCCTCCTTCATGGATAAAAGATAGACTCCAACAATCTTCGGGTTTGTTTTTAGTATTTCGCTTACTAGAAACTTTTTTCTTATTTCATTTGAGTCTACTATAGCCTTAACTAAACTTTGAGGTATTTTTTTATAACTAGCTAAAAGTTGTTTTGTGTCTTTTGGGAGACAGTAACCTCCATATCCAAATGAGGGGTTATTATAGCTATCACCAATTCTTTCATCATGAGAGACTCCTTCAATAATCTTTTCTGCATTGAAATTATTTGAAATTGCAAAAGAATCTAGTTCATTGAAGAAGGCTACTCTCATAGCTAGATATGCATTCGAAAATAATTTTATTGATTCCGCCTCTTCAGAAGACGTTAGGATAATATTAATTTCATCTTTAAAAGCAGAATCTTTTAGCAGATTTCCAAAATCTTTTGCAGCTTTTAATTTACTACCGATTACTATTCTTGATGGATATAAATTATCGTATAAAGCATTGCCTTCTCTTAAAAACTCAGGTGAAAAGATTATTCTTTCAGTATTATATTTCTTCTGAAGCTTTCTAGTATATCCAATTGGTACTGTGGATTTAATAACAATTAATGCATTTAAATTATTATTAAAGATATCATTCACAACTGAATCAATTGAATTTGTGTCAAAGGAATTCTTTGATTCATTAAAATCTGTTGGTGTCGCAATTATTATATACTCAGCTTCTTGATAGGCTTCTACTTTATTTGATGTTGCATAAATTGAGAGACTTTCTTCCTTCATTACGGAGTCAATAAGACTATCCTTAACGGTGCTACTGCCTTTATTAATAATATCTATTTTTTCAGAATCAATTTCTAAAATAGTAAGATCATTATTTTTTGCCAAAAGAGTTGAAATTGCCATACCAACATAGCCTGAACCTACGACTGTAATTTTTGATTTTTTTGAGCCGATAGATTTTTTAAGCATTAAATGATTGCTATTTACTATAATTTAATGAAGCAATAAACCCTGAAGAGCGAATCAAGATATAAGATGTTATAACAACAAAGCCTACTAAAAGACCAAGAATAGCAAATAATGCCCTGCTGGGAAAAGATTTAACCTCAGGAACGTAAGGCTTATCAATTTTCTTTACTAGATAATCGTCTGAAATATTTGCCATCATTTTTGTATGCAGCTGAGACTTGATCATCGTATTTATAGATCTAATTAATTCAACTTGGTTATAAGTAACTAATTGTTCGTTTAAAAAAACCAAAGCCTTTTCAGATTCTTCTAAATCCTTCTTCTTAGAGACCGTATTAACCTCGTCAACTATTAGATTTACCAAATCTCTAGCAAATACAGGGGAAGTGTGTCTATAGCTAATGGTTATAAAGCCAGAATCTAGGTCTTTTGAAACACTAAGTTTTTTGGATAGTTCTTTGTGTACCTCAATAACAGAGGGTTCTTTTTGTCTATATTTCTTTAAACTTCTAACCCATTGGTCATTTTCAAAATCATATAATTTTGAGTCGTAAATTATTTTTTTTTCGCTTTTACTATAAGATTCTGCTGCCATGATATTTTCAGTAACCATTTCAAATGACATTAAATGTTCAGCAAATTCTTTAGACTTAGCTGTTTCAATAATGTACTCTGCTTTATCTCCTCCACCGGATGGCAAACTAATACCAGCCAATGATGCCAAGCCACCGTATTGAGATGTCAGACTAGACATTGGGTTATTTTCTGATTGAAAACTATCATTAATTTTGAGTAATGTTGATGAAGTATATAAGTCTTGAAGAGTTTTTGAATATCCGTAAAAGGCTATTGAAACAAATAAGCTAACAAAAAAGATTTTACCCTTATTTTTAAGCAATAATGTAACCGCACTGGCTATATTGATTTCCTCATTATCAGAATCTATTCTATCCATCATAAATACCATTTAAATGTTAACTGCATTAAAGCATTATAAATAAAAATATATGAATATGCTTTAAATATTAGTTGCAGATATTATCTTATATTAAATAAAATTCTTTAAAATAAATTCAGGTTGAGTAAATGATGCAAAGCCCTCTTTAAAATCTGCAATACTTAACTCTTTTTCAGTAGGGGCAGGAATATCTGAGGCATAGAATCTTCTGCCAATTTTATATAAACTTAGATTCATCTTTTTAAACTCTTTAATTGCAGTAAATTGAGCAGCATGGCCAATTGGCTTATCAAAAAGACTTCTATCATAAGCCCCAACATCGTAACGACCCTCATCTAAAGTATAACTAAACAAGGCGCCGCCAACTAAATTTTTATCATTTTTTAATGTTATTAAAAAAGCATTATTAGCTTTAATATTATTAAATTGAATTTCCCATGACTTATCTGATCTAGTCTTTCTTCCTGATACATTTAAATGTAAATTTTTAAAATCGCTCCAAATATCTTTTTCAATAGATGACTTATGAACTTCAATGTTCCAAAGCTTTTCTCCTTTATTTATAAGCGGCTTATAGCTCTTTCTAAAGTTTGACCAAATCTCATCAATATCTCTATCTAGATCCACATAAAGATTGTGTATCAAAGAACATTCTGCTTTTTTGGTCATGCAAAGCAAATGCCAAGCACTTAAATAATTTTTATTTACATAAGCACATGACGTCATCCAATATTTTTTTGAATGATCTAAGTTTACTTTGATGCATATTTTATGTATTTCTGAAATACATTTTTTAATTTGCTTAGATGAGGTATTTTTTAAAAATATTGGAGGTAAAATATTTTCTCCCTGACTGGAAAAAAATTTTTTACCATCTTTAATCCCTATTGATATTGGCCATATTGCTATAGGATTTTCATTGCTAAAAATTATAGATGAAATATCTATAAACTCATCAAAATTTTGTTTTTGATATTCTGTTTGATAATCAATTTTTGCTGCTAGGTAGTCTACGGGCTTATATTCTAGGGCTGAAAAATTTTCATCCCATTCATCAATATTGTTTTGTCTTAATTTAAAATCTAATGAAGAATTTTCAAATATTTTTAAAATGTCTGTATATGGTTTCATAAATTATAATAAAAAACTTAGGCATATCTTTTGAAGCCTGGCTTTGAAATTTTGTACCTTAAATTGCATTTTAGAAACTTTTATTATTTTATTAATGAGATTAAGTAATTTTTATATTCTGAATTACCATAACCTTTGGTTAAACTCTTTAAATCGTTCGATTTTATCCACCCGCTTCGCCATGCTATCTCTTCAAGACATGATATTATTAATCCTTGTCTTTTTTGAATAACTTTAACAAATTCACTTGCCTCCATAAGAGTTTCAGGAGTTCCTGTATCAAGCCATGTCATTCCTCGACCAAAAATTTCTAGATTAAGTTTTTTCTTTTTTAAATAACTCTGATTAATAGAGGTTATTTCAAGTTCGCCTCTTTTAGATGGCATAATTTCTTTTGCAATATTCACAACATCGTTATCGTAAAGGTATATTCCTGTTACTGCATAATTAGATTTAGGTAATTTTGGTTTTTCTTCCAAGGACGTAACCATTCCTTTTTTATTGAACCCAGCAACGCCATATTTTTCTGGATCTTTAACTGGATATGCAAAAACCGTAGCTCCGCTAATATTATCAATTGCATGCTTTAAAATTGATTGGAGTTCATTTCCAAAAAATAAATTATCGCCAAGAATTAAAATACAAGAATTATTTCCTATGAATTCTTCACCAATAATAAAAGCTTCGCCAATGCCTTTTGGTGATTCCTGAACAGCATATTCTATATTTATACCTAAATGCGAACCATCGCCTAGTAATTGCTGGAATCTATTTGCATCTTGAGGTGTAGATATAATTAAAATATCTTTTACGCCAGCAAGCATTAAGGTGCTTAAAGGATAAAAAATCATGGGTTTGTCGTAGATTGGCAGCAACTGTTTAGATACAACTGACGTCATAGGAAGTAATCTAGTTCCAGATCCTCCTGCAAGAATTATTCCTTTTAAACTCATTCATCCCACCCTATTCCAAAATAATATTCTTTATTAATTTGCCTTATATCTGGCCTTTCATTTAGTATATTAATTATTTCATTAACATGTCCAAAAATATTTCTTTTTATAATCTCTTTATATATTAATCCTAGAACTTCATAATCCTCTTTGTAATCAACTGTAAATCTGTATTTAGACCAATCTTCTGAATTATTTAATTGGGTTATTTTAAAACCATTTGTTCTATCTTTCCAAAAATAGAATGTTACATGCTCCCTATCTTCATCTTTATAAGATTCCTTGTGAGCTCTTTCTAGGGCTTGAAAAGAAAAAACTTCAACATCACTGCCATCTGGCCAAGAGCTTGTTTCTGGTGGAACGGTATTTGAAGAATAGTCTGCTTTATCTTTCACAAAAATATCTATAACTTTATCAATTATTATTGGATCTATTAAAGGGCAATCTGCTGTTAACCTAACAATAGTCTTGATATTATTGTGTTTTGCACATTCGTAATATCGGGATAAGACATCATTTTCAGAGCCTCTATAAAATTTTATTCCTTTTTTAATACAAAATTCTTCTATTTCATCATCATTAACGTTAGAAGTAGTTGCAACAATAATGTCGTCAATATTCTTTGATTCTTGAACTCTCTTAATTTGAAACTCTAATAGAGTAATATTTCCAATAGTCTTTAAAACTTTTTTAGGCAACCTTGTAGAGCCCATTCGGGCTTGGATTACTGCAGTAATCATGGAGTAATTCTGTTAAATGAATCAGATCTTACTCTTGAATCTAATAACTCATTCTCATTTTTATTTTCAACTGCATGAGATATTATTGAGAAACACTCATCAACAGCCTTAAGATATTCATCTACAATTCTCTCATTATGAGCATAACTAACATAAACACTGGTTGATGCAAGATAACCTCTTTTTAACATTTCTTGAATAAATAAAGTTGCCAAGGCTTGATTTCTTGAATCGTAAAGAAGTTTCATAGTTATTAAAGGCTTGAAATCGGTAATTGATATCTTTAAATTATGTTTTTTTGCTAGCTCCATCCAGCCATTACCTATTTGATTTCCTATTCTAATTAAGTGCTCCCATACCTTTTCTCTAGTTAAAATATCTATAGTGGTCAAGGCAGCTACAAATCCAACTCTTTCTGTCCACATTGTTGAACTCATAAAAGTGTCTTGAGCTGAATGCATAACTTCCTCTGAGCCTACAACTGCTGAAATTGCAAAACCTCCTCCCATGGCTTTTGCGTAAACAACAATATCAGGTTCAAAACCATTAATTTTATAAACTCCACCATCCGTCATCCTCCATCCAGAAGTAATTTCATCAGAAATAACAACCATATTATGTTTCTTAGCTAATCTTGAAACTGATTCCAAGAATTCTTGAGATGGAAAATCATATCTAGCACCTTCAAGACAGATAACACCAGCATCAAGATTTGCATTAACTGTTTTCTCAAAATTTTCAATATCATTATAAGTAAAGGGTATGGCTGTGTTAGCTAAACCAGATGGGACGCCTCGAGCACTTAAGCCTGGAATTAAATGATCATCTAATCCATCTTTATTACTTAAGTTAGTCGCTAAATACCAATCGGACCAACCGTGATATCCTGAAAAAAGAACTTTGTCTTTACCAGTTTTTGCTCTAGCTATCCTAACAGCTATAGCCATTGCTTCACCTCCTGATTTTGCAAATCTGACTCCGCCAGCAAATGGATTTAAATCAAGCAATTTTTCTGCAAGCATAACTTCCTCTGGTGCATTTAAAGTGCAATTGACTCCATCTTTTATTACATCTGATACAGACTTTACTAACTCTGGGTGTGCATAGCCCAGTATTGCGCTTCCAATACCCATTTGCGCCATATCAATAAAAATATTTCCATCAAGATCAGTAACCTTTACACCAGAAGATTTTGAGAAATAAGAAGGCCATATATCTGGAGCATACCTATCAGGTCTTTTAGAAAGCAAGCCATTTCCACCAGGTATAGCTTTGATTGCTCTTTCCCACATCAAATTTCCAGAACTTCTATTTGTTTTCATATTATTGAGTAATAATTATTATTAAATTTATAAACTTTCAAAACTTCTACCTACTTTTAAGTAAAATTCTTTTTCTAATCCAGAAAAAGGAGGATAGACACTATAATCTGTTATGTGAATACTGCCATCAGAGCATGATACTAGAATGCTTTCATCATTAAAAACTTTTAATATTTTTCCAGGCACTTGAATAGGAAAGGTTTTATCTTGGTTAACAGATACTTTGTTTATAAAAAAATACTTATTTTCTAAGATTGTTTCAATTGGATTGTATGGTTTTGATCGAATTCTAACTTGATTTTTAATTGATTCAGCCGAATCCTTCCAATTTATGAGCACTCTTGTTTTTAACTTACCAAAATAACTTCCGCCAGCTGATTGTTTTTTTGCTTCGATATTATTGTTAATAATATCTTCAAAATTATCTATAAAAAGATCAGCTCCTAACTCCATAGCTCTTAAATATAGCTCATGGCCTGTTTCATCATCACCAATATCATATTCTTTCTGGACAAGAATATCTCCTGTATCAATTCCCTCATCAACTTTATGGATAGTAATACCAAAACTTTTTTCACCATTAAGGATAGCCCATGCAGTTGGTACAGGACCTCTATAGAAGGGTAATAAGCTGGGATGAATATTTATAATGCCTAGTTTTGAAACTCTTAAAAGTTCTTTTGGAAAAATTTTTCTATAATATGCAGAAATAATAAGATCCGGACCTAATTCTCTAATTTCACTAATAACATCGGAAGAAATTTTAGATGGACTAGATATATTAATATTCATATCCTTGGCAACATTTATTATAGATTCTTGGCCTCTGCTTATATCAGACAAAACCTCATATGTTATAACTTTAACAACATCTATATTATCTAATCTACAAAGATGTCTAAGGATTCTAATTGCAATAGCTTGGCAGCCAAAAATTACAATTTTTTTATTATTAAAAGAATTATTCACTGAAAACACCTTTAAACTTAGCTTTTAAAATATCTTTTATTCTGTCAACACCATTGCCATCTATGCTCTCTCTACATTTAATTGCCATTTTTTTTCTTAGTGTATTATCGCTTATTAAGCTTTTTATAGCACCAGATAGTTTATTATTTGATAAATTCATTTCCACTGTTCCTAAAATAGAAATGCCTGTTTGTTCTAAGTTTTTAATAGTTCTAAGTTGATGCGGGTACTGAGGTAATCCTATCGAAGGGACTCCGTAAGCTGAAAATTCAAAAATAGAAAGTCCTCCAGAGGTTATAGCAAAGTCTGCATTTGCAATTAATTCATGGTAATTATCAGGAAAGGTATGAATTTCTATTTTGTGATTTATTTTTTCTTTTACAATATTTTTATACCTATACAAATCCTCTGCTTCAACTTTACCTAAGATGATATCTATTCTTATTTCAGAATCTATGCATTTAATATTTTCTAGAAAGTGTGAACATAGATCACGAGCATCATTACCTCCAAAGGTAGCAACAATATTGCTTACATTATTTCTAATATCAAATTTTTTATATGCATTCTTAGACAAAATTAAATACTTATAGCCTGTAATTAAGTTTGAGGAATGTGAAACATCATCAAAAATTGAAGAAATTGCAAGGTCAGAAAACTCCCTACCATCTCCATAGTCATCGAATGTAACAACTTTGATGCCTCTAGCGCTAATAGATTTTATGAGATTTATTGATGTTTCAAGCCTATCCATAAAGATAATTTTTGTATCAGCATTGCTTAGAATGTTGGTTTCAGATTCAGAATTAGCTTCTAACTTGTGATCTGAAAATACTTCAAAGTTAAAACCTGATTTTTTTAAATATTTTTTTCCTAAATCATAACCATCGTCATCTCTAGTGAAAAATATTATGTCTTCTTGTTTTAATAAATTTGAGTTAACTAATTCATTAGCTAAAGTTTTAGACCTTGCGATATGACCAGTTCCTATTTCAGGAGCATTCCCCGCATCACATCTGAAAATAACCTTATGATGCACTCTTAGCTGGGCCTTCTATAAGAAATAGAGCCTTCCTCAGCATCTCTTATTTTCATATCTTTTTTTCCTAAAATCTCTTCAATCCATCTAATTTTATCTACAAGCTCAGATAGTGTCTGAGGATCAGCTGACATTGAGTGATCTGGTCCATCTGAGTTCGAATCAAGAGTAAAATGTTTTTCAATAATGCTAGCGCCAGCAGCAACGCCAAAGATAGGTATCTGTGTTCCAATAGTATGATCTGAATAGCCAACAGGTCCTTCATGAACGCTATGAAGATATTGAATTATAGCCAAATTAGCTCTTTTGTCTTCTAGCGGGTATGAAGAAACACAATGGAGTAGAGCGAGATCACATCCAGTCCCGTCATCATTACCACCTAATGCTTTCCATGCGACACCTAGCTCTTCTAGGCTTGTCATTCCAGTTGACATAATAACCGGCTTATTAGTGGAGCTAACTTTATTTAGTAACTTCGTATTAACACTATCAAAACTAGCAATTTTATAAACAGGATTATTTAACTCTTCAAGAAAGTCAACAGATTCATTATCAAATGGAGTACTAAATATAGTTATATCAAGATCTTTTCCTAGATTAAATAATTCTTTTTGATCATTATGAGATAATTCACATTGTTTTAAAATACCATAAACCGCATGATCTTTTGGGACTCTGTATTCAGTTATATAGGTTTGCAGTTTCACAGCATTTGCACCAGATTTTTTGGCTTCTTCTACTAATTTTACTGCCTTTTTCATGTCGCCGTCATGATTGATGCCTACTTCAGCTATTACATATACTGATTCCCCGTCTCCAACTGAAGTATTACCAATTTTTATAGTCTTATTTCCCATTTATATCTCCTTTTTCATAATTTTTTACCATGAAGTCATGCCTCCATCAATTACGATAGTATGCCCATTGATATATGATGAATCTTCCGACAACAAAAATAAGATAGGTCCAACCATCTCATTAACATTAGCCATTCTTTTCATTGGACATCTTTCAGAATAAAGTTTCTGAAAGTCTTCTCCTTGTGGATTTTTATCATTTAAAATTCCTCCAGGGGCAATTGCATTTACCCTTACACTAGCACCGTCTTGTATAGCATTAACTGCAAAATATTTAGTCATTTGAATAACTCCAGCTTTAGAGGCTCCATAGACTTCTGAATTTCTTCTTTGACAATCAGTATATATTCTTGGATCAGGGCTAATTACACCATAATGCGAAGCAACATTGACAACTGAACCAGTATTTTTTGATTTGATGAGGTACTTAAAGAACTCTTTCATACATAGAAAAGTACCTTTAAGATTAACATCCATGACTGAGTCAAAATCGTCTTCAGTTCTTTCAAACCATGGATCAAAAACACTAATTCCAGCATTATTAACTAAGGAATCAACCTTACCAAATTTTAATATGGCCCTATTTAGGGCATGTTGGATGCTCTCTTTGTTCGTTATGTCAATTTCAATAAGCATTGTTTGGGAATTCCATGCATTTTCATTGGATGCATCTTTAAGATTTTCCATGGAAATATCAGAACAAATAACACTTGCACCAGATTCCAGAGCTTTATTTACGACTGATTGACCAAGTTGGCCTGCAGCTCCCGTTACTAAAATAACAGATTCATTTATATTGTAATTATTCATTTTTATATTTTAAAGCTCAAGACTGATTCAATTATTTTGTTTTGCATTTTAGTGTTTAAATCAAAATAAAGGGGCAATCTCACCAAGCAATCGCTAACACTTTGAGATACAGGACAGTCCTGTTGATCTTCTTGCTTAATTTTAACACCCATTTTAGATGAATCTAGTGGCAAATAATGAAATGTTGCGGTTATATTTTCCACTCTTAAGTGTTCAATGAAATCATTACGTATTTTATTGTTTGGTAAAATCATATAAAACATATGGTATGTTTGTTCACAATAAGAAGGAACAAATGGTAGCTGTATATTTTTTTTATCTGCCCACTTATATAAGCTTTTATAGTAATTATTCCATAATATTTGTCTTTTACTTTGAATCTCAAGAGAATTATGTAACTGAACATAAAGCAAAGATGCAAGAATATCAGATAATATATAGCTTGAGCCTTTGTCAACCCATGAATATTTATCAACTTGGCCATTAATAAATTGCGATCTATTAGTGCCCTTCTCAAAAATTATTTCAGATCTTTGAATAAGTTCTTTGTCTCTTACAAATAATGCTCCTCCTTCTCCACATGTAATATTTTTTGTTTCATGGAAGCTATGAGTAGAGAGATTTCCTATACTGCCTAGATTTCTACCTTTGTATTTCCCAAATAATCCATGGGCATTATCTTCAATTACAAATAAATTATATTTATTTGCTATATTCATTATTACATCCATCTCGCACGCTATTCCAGCATAATGAACTAGCACAATAGCTTTTGTTTTTTTTGATATATGACTTTCTAGAAGATTTTCATTGATATTTAAAGTATCTTTACGAATATCACAAAATCTTATTGTTGCTCCATGCATAAAAAAAGATAATGCTGTTGTAACGAAGGTATATGACGGCACTATTACCTCATCCCCCTCCTTTAAATCCAATAAAATTGCTGCCGCTTCTAGCGCATCAGTGCATGATGTAGATAAAAAAACTCCAGAAATATTAGGATTATTATCTCTAAACCACTTCTGACACTTTTTAGTATAAGGACCTCTACCCGAATGATTGCCACTTTCAATAGAAGCAGCTATTTCTTTATATGAATCACCAAAAATTGCAGGTTTGTTAAATGGTATTTTCATATAGTTTTATCTTTATAATAATTGAAATACCAATCAACTGTTTCCCTCAAACCCTCTTCAAATGTTCTTTTCGGCTTCCAATTTAAATCTTTTTTAATTTTTGATGCATCGATAGCATAACGAACATCATGACCAGGTCTATCTTTTATAAATTCAATAAGCTCTCTGCTTGATTGGCCACTAATTGGGTATGATTTTTTTTCATCAAGAAGATCGCATATCATATGAACAACGTCTATATTTGTTTTTTCATTATTGCCGCCTATGTTATATGTTTGGCCTAAATCTCCATTTGATATTACTTCATATAATGCATCTATGTGATCTTCAACATGGAGCCAATCTCTTATCTGAAGACCATTACCGTAGACAGGTATTTTCTCTCCATTCATTACTTTAGTTATTGTTAATGGTATTAATTTTTCTGGAAATTGAAAAGGTCCATAATTGTTGGAGCAATTGGTAATAACAACAGGCAGACTGTATGTTCTATTCCATGCTCTAACAAGATGATCAGATGCTGCTTTAGATGCTGAATATGGCGAACTAGGATCATAAGGAGTTGACTCCATGAAAAAATTACCCTGTTTAAGATCTCCATACACTTCATCAGTTGATATATGATGAAAACGAAATCTTTGCTGTTCTTTTCTATGCAAATCTATCCAATATCTATATGTAATATCAAGCATATTGGCAGTACCTGTTACATTAGTTTTAATAAAACTTAAAGGGCTAGCTATTGATTTGTCTACATGAGATTCTGCAGCAAGATGGAAGATCGCATGTGGGTGAAATTTTTTAAATATTTTTGAAATAGCTTGATAATTTAAAATATCCTCATGAAAAAAAGTATATCTTTTATTCTTAGATACTGATGATAACGATTCTAAATTCGCAGCATAAGTCAGTTTATCAATATTTAGAATATGATGATCAGTATTATTAATTAGGTATCTAATTAATGCAGATCCTATAAAACCTGCTCCACCTGTAACAATGATATTCATGGCAATTATTTTATATTATCTTTTAATAATTATATATGGTACCCGGAGCCGGACTTGAACCGGCACGCCATTGCTGGCGAGGGATTTTAAGTCCCTTGTGTCTACCAATTCCACCACCCGGGCATGTTGATAATTACAGATTATACTTTTCTTTTTGTAATTGTGTAATAGAAAAATATATTAAGCTAGACTTCGTAAAATATTAGGATAAACATTATGACAAAACCTTCAATAGATGAGCATGGCACATTAAAAGAATTTGGTGGAACAGAGCTATTTTACAAAAAGACTGGTATGTATATTGATACTGATCAGTTAAAAAACTTCCAGACATAGATACATTAATTGATATAGGTGTTGGCCCAGAAGGAACTCCAGATCTATATAAATTATTTAATTCTTCTTATTTAATTCTTATAGATCCTGCAATAGAGGCTGAAAAAATAGCAAAAGAGGTTTCAAAAGAAAGAGAGTTAACTTTTCATAACTGTGGCGTAGGACATGAAGCTGGAGAACTTAATATAAATATTGAAAATGAGATTGGTTATTCTAGTTTCTTAGAAGTTTCTGAGATTAATTCTAGGGGTGAATATTTAGATAGGCGATCTGTAGAAGTTAAAACCCTGGATTCAATAGTATTAGAAGAAAAAAGAGAGCTTGGGAAAATTGGAATTAAAATTGATACTGAAGGTTATGAGTTGAATGTTATAAATGGCGCTAAAGAAACATTAAAAAATACAGAATTTGTATTAGCTGAAGTAAGACATAATCATGAATCATTTAAGGGTGTTTATAAACTTCATGAATTCGTTTCTGAAATGCATGACAATGATTTTATTTTGTCTATGATTGTTACAGCGAAGCCATTTATTGCTGACTTGTGCTTCCAACCAAAAAGATTTTTTAAATAGATAATTGCTTAATGGAGGCTGAATCCGGAATCGAACCGGAGTAAACGGCTTTGCAGGCCGCTGCATAACCACTCTGCCATCCAGCCTTAGATTGGAGAGTGTATTGCAAAATATCTATAAGTTAAAGCAGAAACTATAAATTTTTATCATCATATAAATTAAGTCTCTCTATATCGTCTTCAATAACAGAATCTCCATATTGAATTTCAATAATATGACAGTTTTCATTAAAAGGGTTAATGATTTGATGCCACTCACCTTGCGAAACATTAAAATTATCAAACTTTTTTAGAATTTTTTTAATTTTCTTTTTTGGATCATTTTTTGAAAAGACTACTTCACAAGATCCTTGTGATACAAGCCAAATCTCATTGCGTTTAGAATGCCTCTGAAAACTCATTCCTTTTTTTGGATTTACAATAAGCTCTTTTACTTTAACCTCTTTTGAATCAAATATATTATAAAAAGAGCCCCACACTCTATTTTCACTTTCAAATTTCCATTTTTTAAGAAGCCATGATGACGAATTTTTCTTTTCATCACCCCCAACACCAAATTTAAAATTAATACCTTTAACTTTCATTTCTGGAATGTTATTTTTTTTTCTATCACCACCATTGCAAAATAATATTTCGTCGTTAGGATATCTTTCTTTTATTTCTTCCAAAGCATTTATACAGCTGCCCTGATTATCATCCTCAAATGATATTACCTCATCAACAACTACTATATTTTTTATAATATTTTTTCTTTCTTCAAATGGCATAAAAACTTTTTTCTTTTTCTCAATAAGCCAGTCATCGCTGTTAAGAGCTACTATCAAATAGTCTGCTTCTTCTTTAGCTGATTTAAGATATGAGATATGTCCAGAATGAATCGGGTCAAACCCTCCACTCACAACCGCTATTTTCATTTTTTAAAAATATTCATAGCATACTGATAGCCAGTATATAAAGTTATTAAGGTTGCTATTATTAGCAATATATCACTAAGAATAAGTAATAGATTTAGCTTCAAAGTTAATGCTAGCAGATAGGTTATTAATGTTTGCATTTGAATGGCGGTTTTGGTCTTTGCTAAAAAAGTTACTTTCATCTTATTTGATATATTATTTCTTGAAGAATAGTCCCTTAACGCGACTACTCCAATTTCTCTTGTTAAAATTATCGAGCCAAGGAAGGCTATTAAATAACTATGAAGATGAACTGAAAGACCAAAAAGAATGAATATTACCAAAACCTTATCTGCAATTGGATCAAGTATTTCCCCAAGCTGCGACACTGCATTATATCTTCTTGCCAAATAACCATCAAAATAATCAGATATTCCCGCAACTATAAAAAGCAGCAGACATATAAGAAAATTATCAAGCATTAAAAATACTAAAATAATTGGCGCTAATAAGATTCTTGAAAATGTTATTAAGTTAACTATATTGGTCATCTTATATATTGAATTATATCTTTAGCTATTCTCTCATTAATGCCTTTAACAGTCATTAAATCTTCTTGAGAAGATTTTCTGATGTTTTTAAGGTTTTTAAATTTCTTGAGAAGTCTTATCTTTAAAACTTTGCCTATTCCTTTGATATTATCTAATTCAGATTTAGTAATTTTATTTCTTTTTTGCCTTCGCTGAGCTTGAAGAGCAAATCTATGAGATTCATCTCGTATTTCCTGCAATAGTAAGAATGCTTTAGAGAATTTATCTAATTCAAGCACCCCATCCTTGGCCATAATAGTTTCAGTGGCTCTTACTCTGTTTAAGCCTTTAACTATAGAAATTACCTCTAAACCGCTATGATTTGAACTATCAATAGTCTTGATAACAAATCTTAATTGGCTCTTACCACCATCTATAAGAACCAAATCAGGTTTTGTTTTTGGATCATCATAATATTTCAATCTTCTTTCAATAACGTGCTCTAAGGAACCAATGTCATTGCCTGAAAGGTTTTGAGGTATATTAAATAGTCTATAATTGTTTTTTAAAGGTCCTGTTTTTGAAAAAACAACACATGAGGCCACTGCATTATCACCTGAAATATGACTGACATCGTATCCTTCAATTTTTTGGATATCTTTTATGCCCAAATAATTGCTTAGTTCATTCAATGCAAATGTGTATTTATCCTCTTTACTGATGTGATTTTTTATAACTTGCATTGCATTTAACTTACATAAATTAAATATAGGCCTAATAGACTTGTTTGGTGAATGAATAATCTTTACTTTCCTGTTGTGACGTTTATTAAACATATCTTCAAGTAGTCTTTTTTTATCTAGCGAGTTTGTACATATAATCTTTTTTGGAATATCTGCATGATGGTCATAAAAATTTACTATTGCGCTTTGATAGACATCTTCTATATTTTCAAAATGTGCCTGTTTGACTAGATGAGTCTTAGTTCCTCTTATCTTCCCGCTTCTAACAACAATTATTGAGATTCCAAGATAAGCAAGTTCTGAGTGTACTGAAAAAATATCTATGTCTGTTGCAAGTGTAACAACTGACTGCTCTTCTTTAAGTAAATTTAATCTATTTAGCCTGTCTCTTATTTCAGCAGCCTTTTCAAAGTTTAGATTTGAAACAGCTTTTTGTATATCACCGGCAAGTCTTTGAACAGTTTTTGTATCTGAGGAAGAAAGAAATGATTTAGCGCTAGCTATATCTTCAAAATAATCAATATTATTGATCTTCTGAACACATGGAGCAGAACACCTTTTCATTTGAAACTCGATGCATGGTCTGGTTCTATTAGCAAAAGTATTATCACTACAATTTCGAACTTTAAAAATTTTCTGAATTTCTTTTATAGATTTTTTTACAGCTTCAGAGCTAATAAATGGACCAAAATAATTTTTATCTACAGCCTTTTTGGTTCGTTTTAAATAAATACCTGGAAAGTCATGATTTTGCGAAAAATAGATATAAGGATAAGTCTTATCATCTCTTAATAAAATATTAAATTTTGGTTTATTTTCCTTAATAAGCATTTGTTCAAGCAATAATGCTTCTACTTCATTTTTTGTTGTAAAAGTTTCAACTTTGTCAGTCAAAAATTTAATTTGTGATGTTTTTCTGTCTTTATGTGACTTTCCAAAGTATGAGGAGACCCTCTTTTTTAGATCTTTAGCTTTACCTATGTAGATAATTTCATGGCCATTAAAGAACTTATATACCCCTGGAGTGCTTGGTACTTTTTTTAAGTTAACCGCCATTTTCTTCAAGATGCTTTCTGGTAAAAATTTTACCTGCGCTAACACCATATTGATCAAATGGGTTTATCCCTAACATAACTGCTGTGATGTATGTTCTATGTTCCCAGGTTGCCACTAAGTAACCAATTTCGTATAAAGATGTTCTATTAATAATGAAAAGATTAGTCGGTATATTGCCATTGATTCTTTCTTGGTCTTTTAGGTCTTCAGCGCCTTGAGATAAAAGCTGTGATTGAGTAATGGCCTGTGCATACGCTAAGCTTTTTTTATCTTCTTTGCTTGCAATGATATCAGCGCATACACCTTGAGTACCTTGATGTAATAATTGAAAATATGAATGTTGTGCTTTTGGCCCATAACCTCCAAAGATTATTTGGCCTGTTTTTTTAAACTCTGATTC